>JFJP01005345.1_pt1 | contig 32469 bp, 26 predicted proteins | sample 431651 | NCBI WGS metagenome assembly JFJP01 (sample SAMN02602958, study PRJNA72255) | Microbial mat metagenome, whole genome shotgun sequencing project. | biome: fresh water; feature: sink hole; material: water; isolation source: purple microbial (photo- and chemosynthetic) mats found in... | reverse complement strand
CACAAGCCACCGATGTGGCGGTAGTGGGTTAACTCCCAACAACGCTCTGCTTTTGATAGCTGCTCACGCACACACCATAAGCGCTGGAGCCACTTTTTCTTGGTTTTTAGGAGACTGAAATGTTTGCCAATATGAAGCTGGCTGTTCGTCTGGGCCTGGGTTTCGCGGCAGTGATGGCCTTCATGGTGGCGTTGGCTTCGGTCAGTTATCTGCGCTTTGGTTCGCTGAACACCGAGATTGAAGACATGGTGAGCGACAAGTTTCCAAAAACGGTGATCGCCAACGATGCGGTGGATCAGATCAACATCACGGCGCGCGCGATCCGCAACGCCATGCTGGTGAAGTCACCGGAAGATGCGCAAATGGAGATCGACCGCTTGATGGAGGCGCGCAAGAAAACCGGTGAGTTGTTTGACAAACTCGACAAGCTGATTACCTCTGACGAGGGACGCAGGGTGTTTGCCAAGGCGATGGAGGCGCGCAAGATTTCGGTGGCAGACCAGAACCAGGTACTCGAGCTCTTCAAGGCAGGTAAGAAGGACGAGGCGGTGGACGTGCTCGTGACCAAAGTGCGCGTTACCCAAGGAGCGTACCTGAAAGCGGTTGGCGATTTGATCGTGTTCCAGTCGAAGTTGATGGACGAGTCCGGCAAACATGCCGATGATGTCGCCGAGGGCGGTCAGAGCCTGGTATTGACCTTGACCGGGATCGCCGCATTTTTGTCTGTGCTGGTGGCCTGGTGGATCATACGCAGCATCACCCAGCAACTCGGTGGCGAACCCGACTACGCCCGCGACATGGTGGTGCGCCTGTCTGAAGGCGACCTGACCATGAAGGTGGAAACCCATCCCAAGGACAAGTCCAGCCTGCTGTACTCCATGAAGCAGATGGTGGGCAAGCTCTCTCAAGTGGTGGCCGACGTGAACGGTGGCGCGCAAGCGCTGGCCAGTGCGTCTGAAGAGGTGAGTGCCACGGCGCAGGCTTTATCGCAAGCTGCCAGCGAACAAGCTGCCGGTGTGGAAGAAACCTCTGCTTCCATTGAGCAGATGACATCCTCCATTGCCCAGAATACCGAAAACGCCAAGGTGACTGAAGGCATGGCCTCCAAAGCTGCGCAAGACGCCGCCGACGGTGGTGAATCCGTCAAAGCCACGGTGGCCGCAATGATGCAGATTGCCAAGAAGATCAGCATCATTGACGACATTGCTGCACAAACGAATCTGCTGGCACTGAACGCTGCGATTGAAGCGGCACGCGCTGGTGAGCATGGCAAGGGCTTTGCGGTGGTAGCCGCTGAAGTGCGCAAGCTGGCAGAACGCAGCCAGGTGGCCGCACAAGAGATTGGCGAAGTGGCCACGAGCAGCGTGGATCTGGCCGAAAAAGCGGGCAAGCTGCTCGAGCAGATGGTGCCTGCCATTCGAAAGACCGCCGACCTGGTGCAAGATATATCCGCAGCTTCGAGCGAGCAGTCCTCGGGAGTCGGTCAGATCAACTCTGCGGTGGGCCAGTTGAACCAGACCACGCAGCAAAACGCGTCGAGCGCCGAAGAGCTGGCCGCGACATCCGAGGAGATGAGCAGCCAGGCCGAGCAGTTGCAACGCACCATGACGTTCTTCAGGGTCTAGCGCTAAAGCCGCTACCGCCAACGCATCACGCACCGACCGCACACCCATGAACGCCGAGCTTCTTTACGATCCGCCCACCAGTGCCGACCACCCGGCGCTGGACACGGCGGCGTCAAAAGTTTGGCATCGTCCGGCATTTTGGCCATTGCTGGTGTTGGTAGTTTCTCTGCTGACCACCGCCGGGTTCTGGAGCAGTGCCCGCCTGGATGCCGACCGGGAATTGCGGGATTCTTTTGAGCATACGGTCACAGACCTTGAGCACACGATTGCTACCCATCTTGCCTCGCATGCACTGGTGCTGAAAGGCTTTGCCGGCCTGTTCGGTGCCTCCAGTGAAATTACAAGGAGTGAATTTCGTCGCTATTTCGAGGCCGTGCAGCTCCACGGCTACGACTCTGGTTTTCCGGGTGTCGCCTATCACCCGGTGGTAAAAGCCACACAACTCCCGGCGCATGTGGCCCGTTTGCGTAGCGAAGGTTTTTCGCTGTACCAGGTGTACCCCCCTGGCGAGCGAGCACTTTATGCACCCCTGACTTACATAGAACCCCTTGACGAGATCAACCGCAGGGCGCTGGGCTTTGACCCGCTGACCATTGAGGTCGAGCGCGTGGCGATCGAGCGCGCCCGCGATACCGGCGAGGCCACCATTTCCGCCAAGCTGAAGCTGGTGCAAGATGCTGGCGCCACGGTGCCCGGTTTTGTGATGTACGTGCCGCTATACAAAGGCACCACAACGCCGACCACCACCGAAACACGACGTCAGGCTTTCGCTGGATGGATCGACGCACCATTTCGCCTGCCGCTCCTGATGCAGCACCTTTTCCCGCATGGCTTTCACAACATGGATGTTGAACTATTTGATGGAACACGTAGGCTGGAAGAGCGATTTCTCTACGATTCGGATGGTGATATGGCGCTCAATGCCGCCTGGGTGGCGCAGTTTTCTCAGGAGCGGCACATCGATTTTGGGGGCCACACCTGGACCCTGTTTGTTCGGGCATTGCCAGACTTTGGCGCAGCCGCAGTACGACAAAAACCACAGATGGTCGCCAGCGTAGGCTTGCTGCTAAGCGTAGTACTGAGTTTGCTGGCCCTGGTACTTACCCGCACCCTGCATCGCAATGCAAAGCGTGCGAAACACCGGGCTGCAGAAGAGCTGGACCGGGGGCAAAAGAAGCAGCAGGAGTGGTTGCGCCTGGTGCTGCAAGCGTCGGATGCGGGCACGTGGGAGTGGAATCTGCGCACCAGGGTCAACACCTGGTCTGACCAGCTCTGGCGGCTGCACGGTGACTCAGCGCGTCGGCACGACACGGTCAAAGCGATCTGGAAAGATACCGTGGACGAAGATGACCGGAACAAGGTACACAAGCAGATCCGCGAGGCCGCCGAGTCTGGCCGCAAGTTTGAGCTGGAATACCGGTTGCAAGTGGACGGACAGGAGCGCTGGCATCTGACGCGAGGCTATCCGGTGATCAACGTGGAGGGGCTGGTCGAGCGCTACCTGGGCATTGTGCTGGACATTACCGAGCGCAAGCAGGCCGAACAGAGCAGCCGCGTGGCCGCAACCGCTTTCGAGTCGCCCGAGGGGAAGATGGTTACCGATGCCGATGGGGTCATTCTGCGGGTAAACCAGGCATTCACCGCAATCACCGGCTACAGCGCCGAAGAAGTGCTGGGGCAGAATCCGCGGATTCTGAAATCGGGGCGACAGGACGATGCCTTTTACATCGCAATGTGGCAAAGCATTGTCAGTACCGGCACATGGTCGGGCGAAATCTGGAATCGGCGCAAGAACGGAGAAGCCTACCCGGAGTGGCTCAGCGTAGCTTCAGTGCGCAGCAGTGAGGGCTTTGTATGCAACTATGTGGGCACTTTCACGGACATTACGCTGCGCAAGGCGGCGCAGGAAAAGATCGAGCATCTGGCGTCCTTTGACGCGCTGACCGACCTGCCCAATCGCAGCCTGATGCTCGACCGGCTGGAGCGTGCCCTGGCCCGCAGCCAGCGCCATGCCCGCCACGGCGCATTGATGCTGATCGACATGGATGGATTCAAGACGCTGAACGACAGCCTGGGTCATGCAGTGGGCGACCAGCTGTTGATAGAAGTAGCCTCGCGGCTCAAGCTCTGCATACGCGATGGCGATACCGTGGCGCGTTTGGGTGGTGATGAGTTTGTCGTGATTCTGGAAGACCTCGACGAAGGTGATACGGCAGCGGTGCAGACCGAGGCCATTGCCAGAAAAGTACTGAAGCAGCTGGGCCACCCCTACACCTTGAAAGTGACCATGGGTGATGCGCCGGGGGCACGAAGCCACAGCTGCTCAGCCAGCATCGGGCTCACCCTGTTTCGCCAGCAGACGCTGTCTTGCGAAGAACTGATGATGCGGGCCGATACTGCGATGTACCAGGCCAAGAAAGCGGGCCGCAACACCCTACGCTTCTTTGACCCGGAAATGCACGCGTCGGTAAAGGCGCGCTCCGATCTGGAGTCCGACTTGCGGGCGGCCATCGACCAACACCAACTGCTGTTGCACTATCAGCCTCAGGTCGACTCCAGCGACAGCGTGATCGGGGCCGAGGCACTGGTGCGCTGGCAACACCCCCGGCGCGGACTGGTGTCGCCTGCGGAATTTATTCCACTGGCAGAAGAGACCGGGCTGATCGTCCCGCTGGGCGACTGGGTGTTGAAGACAGCCTGCGCCCAACTTGCCAGGTGGTCGCAGAGCAGTGTCATGGAGCACCTCTGCCTGGCCGTGAATGTCAGCGCGCACCAATTCAAGCAACCCGATTTTGTGGAGAACTTGTTGGCCCTGGTAGGAGACACCGGTGCGCCACCACAGCGCCTCAAGCTCGAGTTGACTGAGAGTTTGCTGCTGGACAACACCGAGGGCATGATCGCCACCATGCATGCGCTCAAAGCGCATGGCATCTGCTTTTCGCTCGATGATTTCGGCACGGGCTACTCGTCTTTGGCCTACCTGAAGCGTCTGCCTTTGGACCAGCTCAAGATTGACCAGTCGTTCGTGCGCGACATCCTGACCGACCCCAACGACGCAGCCATCGCCCGCACCGTGGTGGCCCTGGGCAACAGCATGCGACTGGCGGTCATTGCCGAAGGCGTGGAGACGCAGGGGCAGCGTGATTTCCTGGAGAGCAGTGGCTGCCATGCCTTCCAGGGTTATCTCTTTAGCCAACCCTTGCCGCTACAGGGTTTTGAAACCTTTGTTAATCCCAGTGATGAACAAGTGTGCCCCGTGATCGCTACCGCGGATTCCCCGTCTCAAGGCCAATAAAAATGCTCCAACTATCGTCCATGTCAGTCGCGCGTCGACTCGGTCTGGTCACGCTCAGTGCGGTGCTGGGCGTCGTCATTCTGGCCACTATCTTCCTGGTGTCAGAACGAAGGCTGCTTCTGGAGGAACGTCAAAATGGCGTGCGTCAAACCGTTGAAGTGGCGCATGGCTTGCTGGTGCAGTACCAGGACATGGCGGCTTCCGGGAAGATTACCGAGGCCGAAGCCAAGCAACGCGCCCTGGCGGAAGTAAAGATGCTGCGCTACAGCGGTGACGAATATTTCTGGATCAACGACATGCAACCCAAAATGCTGATGCATGCGATAAAACCCGAGCTCGACGGCACCGACCTGAGTGACAACAAGGATCCTGCCGGAAAGCGTTTGTTTGTTGACATGGTCAACACGGTGAAAGCCGACGGAGCTGGCTTTGTTCCCTACATGTGGCCCAAACCCGGCAAAGCCGATCCGGTGCCAAAGATCTCTTACGTCAAGGGTTTTGCGCCCTGGGGCTGGGTCATTGGTACGGGCGTTTATGTGGATACGGTGGACGCAGCAATGCTTCAGCGCACCAGCGGCTTTGCCATCGGCAGTTTGCTTCTGATCGGGCTGATGCTGGGCATTGGCTTGCTGATTTCACGCAGCATCTTGAAACAGCTCGGTGGTGAGCCCGCTTACGCTGCCGATGTCACGCAACGCATCGCCGGTGGCAATCTGGCGGTCGCCATTGAGCTCAAACACCCGAACGAGCCCAGCTTGCTGGTAGCGATTGCATCGATGCGCGACAAATTTGCGGCCATCGTGCACCAGGTGCGTGATGGCTCCGAGGGCGTAGCCACCGCCAGCGCCGAAATAGCCCAGGGCAACACCGACCTGTCCGCACGCACCGAAAGCCAAGCCAGCGCATTGCAGGAAACGGCCGCCAGCATGGAGCAGTTGAGCGCTACCGTGCACCAGAATGCCGACAACGCACGCCAGGCCAACCAGCTGGCCAAGGCTGCCAGCAGCACGGCCGTGCAAGGCGGTGAAGTGGTTGCGCAGGTGGTCGACACCATGAAGGGCATCAACGACAGCTCGCGCAAGATTGCCGACATCATTGGGGTGATTGACGGCATTGCTTTCCAGACCAACATTCTGGCACTGAATGCGGCGGTGGAAGCGGCACGCGCTGGCGAGCAGGGACGCGGCTTTGCGGTGGTGGCCAGTGAGGTGCGCTCGCTGGCCGGACGCTCGGCCGCGGCGGCCAAAGAAATCAAGACCCTCATCAGCGACAGCGTGCAGCGGGTCGAGCAAGGCACGGCGCTGGTGGATCAGGCCGGCAGCACCATGACCGAAGTAGTAAGCAGCATTCGCCGGGTGACCGACATCATGGGTGAAATCAGCGCCGCTAGCGGCGAGCAAAGCGCCGGCGTCTCACAGGTCGGGGAAGCGGTATCGTCGATGGACCAGGTAACCCAGCAAAATGCAGCCTTGGTCGAACAAATGGCTGCAGCGGCCAGCAGCCTGAAGTCACAGGCACATGATCTGGTGGAGGTTGTGGCGGTGTTCAGGCTGCGGTAGGGCTTGAAGTTAGCAAATATCGTAATTCAGCGCTACGGCCTGGAGGCGCAAAATTGCGTTAGAGTTTGGCAGACTCCCAATGAGTAGGTCTTCCAATCTTTCACATACTTTGCCATGACACCTATCAACCCAGAAGCCCGCGCCAACGTTCACTTGATCGATCACCCGCTGGTACAGCACAAGCTGACCTTGATGCGCAAAAAGGAGGCGAGTACCAACAGCTTTCGACGCCTGCTCAATGAGCTCTCCAGCATGATGGCCTACGAAGTCACACGCGATATGGCTACGCAGGATGTACAGATTGAAACACCACTGGAAAAAATGACGGCCAAGATGATTGACGGCAAGAAACTGGTGTTTGTGTCCATCTTGCGCGCCGGCAACGGCATTCTGGATGGGGTGCTGTCGGTGGTTCCGGGCGCGCGGGTTGGGCACATTGGCCTGTACCGCGACCCGGCCACGCTGCAGGCGGTGGAGTACTACTTCAAGATGCCCAAGAACATGGAAGAGCGCGATGTGATTGTGGTCGACCCGATGCTGGCCACCGGCAACTCAGCCGCTGCGGCAGTGACGCGCCTGAAAGTGTGCACGCCCAAGTCAATCAAGTTTTTGTGCCTGCTGACCTGCCCCGAAGGTATCAACACCATGCACCAGTTGCACCCGGATGTGCCGATCTATACCGCCGCCATCGACCGCGAACTCAATGACCACGGGTACATTTTGCCCGGCCTGGGCGATGCCGGCGACCGCATCTTTGGCACCCAGTAAACCCGAACCTGGTCTCAGCGCGGGACGATAAAGACAGCCTTCTCGGATAGTTTTCCTGGTACATCCTGAGCGGTGATTTCAAAGTGAATGGGGTGCGAGCCCGGCTCTGCAGCTCCAAAGGGGATTTGCACATTCACTGGCACCCAGCGCGACAGGGTTGACTCCAGCGTCACGTCGGCGTCCGACATGATCACCATACCGGGTATGCCCTGTACGGTAATGCGGAAACGTTGTGTGGACTCGGTGGCATTCATCACCTGCAGTCGGAACACATTCTCTATTTTTCCGCCCTCCACTTCGCGCGCCAAGACGCCCCGGTCGCGCACCACGTCCACCTTGAATGGAATGCGAGTGGCCAGACTGACCACCATTGCCAGCACCACAGAGCCCAAAATAGCGGAGTAAATCAGCACCCGGGGACGCAATACATGGCGCCACGTCTGCGCTCGTGTCCAGTGCTGTGCCACTGCATTCTCGGTGGAATACTTGACCAGACCACGTGGGTAGCCAACCTTGTCCATGACGGTGTCACATACGTCGGCGCAAGCCCCACATCCAATGCACTCGTATTGCAGACCGTTGCGTATGTCAATCCCTGTGGGGCACACCTGGACGCACAAACTGCAGTCGATGCAGGCACCTAGGTTGAGCGCTGTCGGATCGGCCTTCTTGGAGCGGGCGCCGCGTGGCTCACCGCGTTCTTTGTCATAGGCCACAATGAGCGTGTCCTTGTCGAACATGGCACTCTGGAAGCGGGCATAGGGGCACATGTACTTGCACACCTGCTCGCGCATAAAGCCGGCATTGCCGTAGGTAGCAAAGCCATAGAAGAACACCCAAAACGTTTCCAGCGCGCTCATCTGGTCCGTCATGAACACAGAGCTCATCTGGCGCATGGGAATGAAATAGCCAACGAACGTAAAGCCGGTCCAGAATGCCACCGCCAGCCACAGGAAGTGCTTGGACGACTTGCGGGCGATTTTCTCAGCGTTCCATGGTCCGGCGTCACGCCGCATACGCGCTGCCCGGTCGCCTTCGGTGAGCTTCTCCATCCACAGGAACATTTCGGTATAAACCGTTTGTGGGCAGGCATAGCCGCACCACAGGCGGCCGGCCACTGCGGTGAAAAGGAACAGCGACAGGGCCGAAATAACCAGCAAGCCCGTGAGGTAAATGAAATCCTGCGGGTACAAGACCAGGCCAAAGATGTAGAAGCGGCGCGCGCCCAGATCAAACAGCACCGCCTGGCGTTGACCCCACTCCAGCCACGGCAAGCCGTAAAACACCAACTGGGTGATCCACACCATGACCCAGCGCCAATTGGAGAAAAACCCGCTGACACTGCGCGGGTAAATGGTTTTCTGCGCCTGGTATAGCGACACCATGACGTCGTCATCACCCGCTGCGACCGGCGGCTCCGCGGCAGCCTGAGGGACGATGGGAATCACTTTTTTCTCGGACGGGGCCTTGTCTTGCACTTACTTTCCTTCGTTTCTTGATGCACGTAGCGCCCTGTTCCTGGATGCAGGAACCGCAACCGCACGGTTATCAAACAGCTAATTTATGACGGGAAATAGTACTATGCGGGGTATATCACCACCGTGATCCATGTCAATTGCGGAGAATTTCCATCAATGGTGGTGACCATGTACCCCATGCACATGCTTGTGGGCGATTTCTTCCGGCGTGGCCGCGCGCACTTCGGTAACCTTGAGGGTAAAGCGCAGCGTTTTGCCGGCCCAGGGGTGGTTGCCGTCCAGATGCACGGTATCACCCTTGACCTTGACCACGTTGAAAAGCTGCTCGACACCCTCGTCGGTATAGCCTTGCAGTTGTCCACCGACCTTGACGCCAGGGGGAAACTCTTTCTTGGGAATGGTGCGCACCAGGGCTTCATTGCGCTCACCAAAGGCATCCTGCGGGGACAGTGTCAATGCCACCGTGTAGCCCGGTTCCTGCCCTTCCAGGGCGGCCTCGATCTTGGGAAACGTGTTCTCATACCCGCCGTGCAGGTAGACCATGGGGTCGCTGTTGCCATCGAGCAGCTTGCCAGTGGCATCGGCCACGTTGAAGGTCAGCGTCACAGCGGTGTCTTTTTCAATTTTCATGGACATAAGCTCTTGGTTGATTCTGCGTCGCATGGCAGATGCAACATGCTAGCGGCCGTATCGTACAGGCCACTGACAGCCAACCCCGTGCCAAGCGCATGTTCAGCGCCTTCGTGCGGAGCGAACCCCGGCCAGGTCCGCCACAATGGCCAGCACCTTGGTCATGCGGCCGGCGTCGCCCACCTCGACGGTAAAGGTCATCCAGGCCGTGCCTTTGACCGATTGCGTCTGCACGCCAATGACATTCATCTTTTCCTTGGTAAAAACTTCGGAAATATCGCGCAACAGACCCTGGCGGTCGGCCGCCTCGATGGCGACATCCACCGGATAGACAGCCCCGACACTCTGCCCCGCCCCGCCCCACTGGACATCAATCACCCGGTCGCCACTGCGCGTCACCATGTTGCGCAGGTTGGAGCAATCGGCACGGTGCACGCTGACGCCTTTGCCGCGCGTCACAAAACCACAAATGGCGTCGGGCGGCGCCGGGGTGCAGCATTTGGCCAATTGCGTCATCAAGGAGTCCACGCCAACCACCAGCACACCACCCTTGGACCCGTGGCTCGGCACCTTGGGCTTGCGAATCAGCGCGTAGTCATCGTGTGCTGGTTCCGGCTCGGGTGGTCGCAGCACGATTTCGATATTGCGCAGCGAGAACTCATCCTTGCCGACCACCTCGAACAAATCATCGGCCGAATTGAAACCAAGTTGCGAAGCCAGATCCTCGAGCTTGACCGCCGTCTTGCCCTCGCGCTGCAGCAGCCGCTCCACGGCCTCGCGGCCCTTGGCCACGGTCTCATGCATGGCCAGCGCGTTGAACCATGCACGCACCTTGGCCCGCGCGCGGTGGCTGACCAGAAAGCCCAGATCGGTATTGAGCCAGTCGCGCGAGGGGCCGCCCTCCTTGACCACCGTCACCTCCACCGTCTGCCCGTTCTTGAGCGCCGTGTTGAGCGGCACCATGGCACCGTCGACCCGGGCACCACGGCACCGGTGCCCCAAGTTGGTGTGTACGCTGTAAGCGAAGTCGACCGCGGTGGCCCCTTGGGGCAACTCCACAATGGCGGCGTCGGGCGTCAGCACATAGATGCGGTCTTCAAACATGCCAGCACCGGGACCATCGCCCTGCGCACCTGACAAATCGCGCTCCCAGGCCAGCAGTTGCCGCAACACGGCGATTTTGGCGTCGTACGCACCACTGGCAGTCACGCCCGAATAGCCCTTGGTCCCGGCTTCTTTGTAAGCCCAGTGCGCAGCGACGCCGGTTTCCGCGTGGTCGTGCATGGCCTGGGTGCGCAGTTGCACCTCGATCGGCTGGCCTGCGGCATCGCGCACCACGGTGTGCAGCGACTGGTAGCCATTGCCCTTGGGGCGCGCGATGTAGTCGTCGAACTCCGCCACAACCGGTGAAAATTGGCTGTGCACCCAGCTTAGCGCTGCGTAGCAATCCGGCACAGTCGGCACGATAATGCGCAACGCACGGATGTCATAGACTTGGTCGAACCCCAGCGACTTGCCCCGCATCTTCTTGACAATGCTGTAGATGTGCTTGGGACGGCCTTGCACCTGCGCAGCGATGCCCTGTGCGGCCAAATCGGCAGCAATTCGCAAGCGCAACTGCTCCACGCTGGCCTCACGCTCTACCCGCTTCTCGTCGAGCAGTTTTGCCACTTCACGGTAGGTTTGAGGTTCCAGAAAACGGAACGACAGGTCTTCCAGCTCCCACTTGATTTCCCAAATACCGAGCCGATTCGCCAGTGGTGCAAACACCTGCAATGATTCGCTGGCCAGACCCGGCGGCACGGCGATTTTGGTTGCCGCAAAGTAGCGCAGGGTTTGCAGGCGGGACGCCAGGCGCAGCATGACCACGCGCAAATCGCGCGAGAACGCCAGCAGCATCTTGCGAACGCTCTCGGTCTGTGCTGCCGCGGTCTGCGCCATCGGTGTTGCGGCTGTTGTTCGCGTGGCCGAGGCCTGGGCCAATCGCGCCATGCGCTGCACCCGGACCAGTTTGGTGGTCTCCATGGCCAGATCGGCAAAATGAACCCCAAAGGCCTTGGCGATGACTTCCTGGGGCTTGTTGAGGTGGTCACAGGCGTACACCAGATAACTCGCTGCCTGCATGGCCTCTGAGCCGCCAATGGTGTGCAGAATGCGCGCCACAGCGTCGGCATGCGCCAGAATATTCTCGCCCGTATCGAGGGTTTCGCAGGCCAGCAATGGCTCGGCAAACGCGCGGGCACGCACCAGCGCCCCGGTTTCGTTGGGCAAGGCCTGTGCTGTGGCGGCCAGCACAGGGGGTGGCGAGGCCAAAACCTGTTCGGAGGACGAGCTTTTCATGAAATGCGCGCTTTATCCCAGCAAAAACGTTGCCACTGCATCGATCTGGTCCTGGGCAATCAAGGTCGGCGCATGGCCCACACCTGCAAACTCTACCAGTTGGGCATGTGGACCCCGCTCTGCCATGGCCTGCGCGGTCGCCCGCGACAGCAGGTCGGAATCGGCGCCACGCAGCAACAAGGTCTTTGCTGTAATGGCGTCGTAGAGCTGCCACATCAGCGCTTCGCCCTGCGTGGCAGACTCCTGGGTAATGGCGCGAAATGGCACGGCAATGGCAGGGTCGTAATGCAGGGCCACACCGGGGCTACCGTCTGCCAAAGGCTTGACCATATGGCGAGATAGCTCCAGCCATTGAGCCGCAGTGTGCGGCCCGAAACTGGCAGACACCAGCCACAACGCGTTGGCAGCCTGCTCCACGGACTCAAACTGCACCGAGCGGCCCAGATAGCTGCCGATACGAGCCAGCGCTTCCCACTGCACCACAGGCCCCACATCATTGAGCACCAGGCGGCGCACCGGCACGGGCAGCGGCAAGGACGGCTGTCCACAAATACCCATACCAATCAGCCCGCCCATGCTGGTTCCCACCCAGTCCAGCGCAGCGGGTTGGAGCTGTGCCAGCAGGGCCAGCATGTCGGCTGCATACTGGGGTAGTTGGTAGCCCTGGGGGTCGGCCAACCAGTCGCTCATGCCGCGCCCCACAACGTCCGGACAGACCACACGCAATGGCGAGTTGGAACGCGCCACCAATGCCTGCGCCAGGACGTCAAAATCACGACCCTGCCTTGATAGCCCATGCACGCACAGCACGATGTGGCTGGCCTGGGGGTCACCCCACTCCCAGTAAGCCATGCGGTGTCCCGCGCCAGCGTCCGGACACGATACGTAATTCAACTTAGGCTTTGCCATGGTGCAATGGGTGGTTTGATAATACGGATTCCCAATCCTAACGGAACCAACCCCTCATTCATCGCACCTCAGGAGAACAGCATGCTAAAAGGCAAGACAGCACTCGTTACCGGATCGACCAGCGGCATCGGCTTGGGGGTTGCCCGCGCGCTTGCCGCGCAAGGCGCCAATATCGTCCTGAACGGTTTTGGGGACGCGGAAGGCCCCAAGGCCGAAATCGCTGCAATGGGTGTGCAGGTGAGCTACCACGGGGCAGACATGAGCAAGCCCGCCGAGATCGAAGACATGATCGCCCACGCCACCAAGGTCTTTGGCAGCCTGGACATCCTGGTCAACAACGCCGGCATTCAGCATGTGGCGCGTGTCGAAAATTTCCCGGTGGAGCGCTGGGACGCCATCATTGCCATCAATATGTCGAGCGTCTTTCACGCCACCCGCCTGGCCCTGCCAGCGATGCTTAAGCGCAACTGGGGTCGCATCATTAACGTGGCATCGGTTCACGGACTGGTGGCGTCGGCCGAGAAGTCGGCCTACGTGACAGCCAAGCACGGTGTGGTCGGACTGACCAAGGTCATTGCGCTCGAAAACGCTGCTACCGGTGTTACGTGCAATGCGATCTGCCCCGGCTGGGTTCTGACTCCATTGGTGCAAAAGCAGGTGGACGCCAAGGCCGCAGCGCTGAATGTCAGCAACGATGAAGCCATACGGCGACTACTCGGCGAAAAAGAGCCGTCCATGCAGTTCACCACGCCCGAAGAACTCGGAGCACTGGCAGTTTTCTTCTGCTCCCCCGCTGGTAACAACGTGCGCGGTGTCGCCTGGAACATGGATGGCGGCTGGACCGCGCAATAGCCTTTTCGGCCTCTGGCGCTTATGGAATGTGCGTGAGCAGCTATCGTTTCAATAGCATCTCACGGAAGGCCTGGTGGATCAACTCGACTGCTTGAAGGCCATCACCGCCTGATTGCGCAGGGTGCGCAGCAGGGCGAGTTCCCTGTCATCGAGCTCCAGCGCGCCGTGGAACTTTTTATCGGCATAAATCAGGCCAAACGGCACGCCTTTGATCTGCAGTGGCAACAACAGGAATGCCGGCGCATTGACCCCTTGCGTGAACCACGCGGGTAGCCGCTGGACTATCTTGGGATCGGTGGCATCGCTGATCATGGTGTCAGCACCTTTGTTGCAGACCACGGCAAACAGGTCGGGGGTGGCCGCTTTCAGGGGAATCCGGAAGCTTTTGACGTGCTCCTCCACCCCTCCACCCAAGCCAAATCGACCCGTCATGGACTCGGTCTTGGGGTCCCGCATGCAAAAAATGATGTGGTCGAAGCCCATTGCGCGAAACATGGTTTCGAGAATCATGCGCAAGATGTCACTGAGCTTGAAATCTTCGACCATGGCATTCGTAATATCCTGAATACCGGCGGACAAGGTTTGCGCCACGCGGTCATCCTTGATCGCCGACTGCGGTGTTGCGGCACTGAAAATGCCGGTATGGGTGGCGTGCAGCTCGAAGCCACCCAGAGTGCTGTCCTGTTCCTTCTGTGCGCCGCGTGCCTCGAGATCCAGATCGATGTCGACGGGCGGCATCAGAAGCTTGGCTGCCGCCGACCCTGGCGCCACCCGAATTTCCATGGCAACGGCCAGGTCCTTCAGTTTGATGCGCGCCTTCAAGGTGGCCGCCTGCACGCCGTCCCTGCTGCTGCCGAGAACCGGAGCGTAATTGCGCGCAATTTGGGCCAGCGTGGCATCGGTCTCCTTTGCGTCCGAGTGCAGCAAAGCATCGGCCATCTCATTGGAGGCCTGGGCGATCCAGCGCAGTCGCTCATCCTGATCACCAGGACACCGATTGGGTGGAGGGCCTGTGGGTTTTCGCATGCAGCGCTGGATGCCCTGGGGCAGGCCCCAGGCTTTGGCAATGCCAATACCGAGCTGTTCGAAATTGAGGCCCAGCACACTCGCGGCGGCGGCAACTTCGGTCAGCGGGTCGCGCTTGGCGCGCACCAGACTGCGGATTTGTGCTGCCTCCTCCGGGAAATAGAACTGCGCCAGCAACCGCCCCAGGTTCTGGAACATGGCCCCGATAAAGGCCTCTTCCGCCTCGCGCTCGACGGTGCACAGTTCCGCCCCGATGGAGCCTGCCATCAGGGACCGCAAGAATTCCTCCTTCAACTGCTCGGCCTGCGCCTTGTCCTGCATATGCTCAAGAAGCACCAGGCTCAACGCCATATTGCGAATGCCGTTGAAGCCCACCAGCGTTACCGCCCGCGATACCGTGCTGATGCTGCCGCCGCGGGCGTAATGCGCGCTATTGACCAGGCGCAGTAATTTGTTGGTGAGCGCCACATCCTTGAGGATTTCATTGGTGACGCTGTTGACACTCTCGCTCTCCGATGTCGCCATGCTCTGGATGCGAACCACCGACTCGGACAGCGCCGGAAAATCGCTCTTGTGACGCATGCGCCGCAGCAGAAAGTCCAAGGTGCTGTTCTGTCCACCCGTTGCCCCACTGGGCTGCGCCGCAACCGAGCGCGGCTTGATCCACTCGGCCAATGCCGTCTGAAAGGCCCGCGCACTGGCAAATCGGTGCACTGGATCTTTGGCCAGCGCCCGTGTCACGTGGGAGCGCAACCGGTCATCCACGTCGGCACCCAACGTTTCGGGCAATTCCATTTGTTCGTGGATCACGCGATAGACCGCACGGTGCGGATCCTGCTCTGCCAGCAGCGGTTTACCTATCAGCAGCTCCGCCAATACCACTCCCGCTGAAAATATGTCCATGGATGTGGAAGGCACTTCGCCGTTGGCGGCTTCAGGTGAAAGGTAGCCCACTGTGCCACCCGCCGCAAACTCGTGTTGCTTGACACCACTTTCCTTGATGCGCGCTGCAATACCAAAGTCCATCACACGGGCATGGCCAGAGGTATCCACCACGATATTGGAGGGTTTGAGATCGCGATGCACCACTCCCGCCGCATGGGCTACAGCAACCGCGTCAAGAATGTCCAGCATCAGCCCCACCGCCTCTGCAGCCGGTAGCGCACCGCGTCGTTGCATGACCTTGTCAAGGGTCTGGCCGGCCACGTATTCGAACACCAGATAGGCCTGGCGGTCCTGAATATCGGCCTCATATACCGGCACGATGTTGGGGTGGGTCACCCGACCCACCGTGCGCGCCTCCTGCAACCAGGCGGCCAACGCCGAATCGCCGGTGTTGGATGTCGGTCGCATCACTTTGATGGCAACTTCGCGCTCCAGTCTTGGATCAAACGCCAGCCAGACCGTTGACTGTGCTCCCTGCCCCAGCTTCTTACGCAACTCAAATCGACCCAGGGTCACCAACTCCTGCATGTCACTGTGCCTTCACGTAAAGTTCAAATGCTGCAATGGGCAGCGGCCTGCTGAACAGATAGCCCTGGTAGGCACGGCACGCGTTGGCAAGCAGAAAATCGCGCTGCTCAGTGGTTTCAACGCCCTCTGCAATCACCGCCAAGCCCAGGCTGTTTCCAAGAGCGACAATCGTGCGCGCAATGGCTGCGTCATTGGCATCGATCAGGACATCCCGCACAAACGACTGATCGATCTTGAGCTGGTCCAGGGGGAGCTGCTTCAGATACGACAGCGAAGAATAGCCGGTCCCGAAATCGTCCAGCGCAAAGCTTATCCCACGCTCGCGCAGCAAAGACATCTTGACAATGACGTCTTCCAGATTTTCAGCGAGCAGACTCTCGGTGAGCTCCAGCTTCAGGCGCCTTGGATTGGCCCCGGTGTAGTCCAGCAGCCCCAATACATGCTCAGCAAAATCTGGCTGGCGAAACTGGCGCGAGCTCACATTGACCGCCAGCACCAGCGACTCGGTCACAGGCTCTGCCGCCCATGCCACCAGTTGAAGACAGGCAGTTTCCAGCACCCAACTGCCGAGCAGCAGAATCTGACCGGTTTCTTCCGCTACCGGGATGAAGGATGCCGGCGACACCATGCCATCGGACGGGTGCTCCCAGCGCAACAGCGCTTCTGCACCAATGACGCTACCTTGAGCGTCGACTTGCGGCTGAAAGTGCAACAAAAACTCGCCCCGCAAAATGCCACGCCGGATATCGGTCTCCATCGAGGCGCGCTGCGACACCGCCGCCTGCATTTGCGGATCAAAGAACCGCATCGCGTTGCGCCCGGCACTCTTGGCCTGGTACATGGCCAGATCGGCTTGTTTGAGCAGATCCTCAATGCTGGCCTGATGCCCCTGATAGAGCGCAACACCGACGCTCGGTGTGCTATGAAAATCGACGCTGGCGAGCCGATAGGGCTGGTTCAGGGCATTGATGATTTTTTCGCCCACCAAGGTGGCTTGCGAGGCCGCCTCGGCCCGTACCGCATGGAGTGCCTCCAGCATCACCACGTATTCGTCACCACCCAATCGCGCCACCGTGTCGTCCTCGCGCACGCAGGTCAACAAACGCTGCGCCACTTGTTGCAGGAGCAAATCGCCCTTGTCGTGGCCCAGGGTATCGTTTAGGTTTTTGAAGTGGTCCAGATCGATGAACAGCAGTGCGCCACTCAGCCCGTTGCGTGCGCTGCTGGCCAGGGCGTGCTGCAGGCGATCCATCAGCATGCGCCGGTTGGGCAAGCCGGTCAGCGGATCAAAAAAAGCCAGTTGCCGGATCTGGTCTTCGGCTGCCTTGCGCTGGGTAATGTCCGAGAATGAAGAAACGTAGTTGGCAACCCGGCCCCGCTCGTCGGTAACCGCGGTAATGTGCATCCACTGCGGGCATATGTCTCCATTCTTGTGGCGATTCCAGATTTCACCTTCCCACCTGCCGACGCTCTCGAGCTGCGCCACCATATGCGCGAAGAATTCCTTGTCGTGTCGCCCCGAGCCGAGAAAATCAGGTGTGCGACCGATCGCCTCGTCGGCAGAGTAGCCCGTGATGCGACAAAAGGTCTGATTCACTTTCAGAATCACATGGTCGGCGTCGGTGACCAGCATGCCTTCCTGTGCCTCAAAGGAAATGGCGGCCACGCGCAATTCGGCCTCGGCCCGTTTGCGGTCGGCCAGATCAATGTCAAAGCAAAACAGTTCACCCGACGAGGAACCATTGCGCACCAAGGCATGGCTGGAAAAAACCGGGACCTCCGATCCATCCTTGTGCTTTAGCGTCAACTCTGCCGCCTCGATAGGCACACCGGTGGCAAACATGGTGTGCATGGCCTCGCGCACACCCTGGCGCATCGGCTCGGGAATGATCAGGTCGAGCAGGTTGCGCCCCACCGCCTCAGCAGCAGAGTAGCCATACAACCGCTCCGACGCAGCATTCCAGTAGATCGTGGTGCCATCGGGTGTGTAGCCCTGCACCGCCACCGATGGAACGTCCTGCAACAGCCCGCGAAATCGCGCTTCATTGGCCAGCAACAACTGTTCATTGGCCTCGCGTTGCGCGGAGTCCTGCAAGAGCCAGCCCAGCAGTACAGTGGCGCATGGAAACACCAGAAGCACCGGCAGCGCGACTTCACTCAACACCTTGGGCGCCACCGACGGCGGCAACAGGGAAAACAGAAAAATAACAATCGCATGCACCAGCAGTCCGAAAACCAGCAAATGCACAGCATCCGTCTTGACGTGCTTCCTGGCCACCAACCACCGGTAGGCAAGTCCCAACAGCACACTGCTGACGATGACCGACACCCCGACGCTGGCACCTGGTCCGCCAAGGTAGAGTCGGTAAGCGCCTGCAACCCCTGCGGCAATGCACGCGACGAAAGGGCCACCAAACAGTGCTGCCAGACTCAGGACCACCGATCGGGCATCAAAAATAACACCTGGCGCAAGCGTCAGCGGTGCCAGCATGCCGATGACGCAAATCGCACCAAACAGCAGTCCTTGCGCAATCTTTCCCTGCAAGTCCCGCCCACGCCAGAGCCGCACGCTGAACCCCTGCAACTGGCTGAGCGCCAGCAGCAGTGCAGCACCTTTGATGAGTTCTAGAAACACAGCAGCACGACTGCTCGAGCTTCCATGGCCCGCCCTTCCCCCACCGGCCCCATCTTTTCGGCCGTCTTGGCCTTGACATTGACCTGGTCCAGCCCGATGCCCAGCACCTCTGCAATACGGGAGCGCATGGCCGGGATATGCTGTGCCAACTTGGGTGCCTGTGCAATCACTGTGCTGTCGACGTTACCAATCTGGTATCCCAGCGCGCGCACTTTCGTGGCCACTTCGGCCAGCAATTTGGATGAATCCGCACCCTTGAACTGCGCCTGGGTGTCAGGAAAATGGGTGCCGATATCTCCCAACCCCGCAGCACCGAGCAGTGCATCGGTGATCGCATGCAACAACGCGTCGGCATCCGAGTGGCCCAAAAGCCCCTTGGCATAGGCGATCTCGATGCCGCCCAGGATCAGCTTACGCCCTTCCACCAGGGCATGAATATCCCATCCCTCACCCACGCGCACCTTCATGCTGTCTCCTCGCTCCGTCACGACTGGCATTTGCCGTGCTGAGCCATTATCGGCCGATTGGCGCACACTTCAGGGTCAGAACATGGCATGGTCGTGCCTGAACAAGGGTTTTCACTGACGCCATCATCATGGCCACCAGCACCACGCCAGATTACCGGATTTGCCGCGACGCCAGCACGGCTTGCGCCAACGCGAAGTCCTGGGGGTAGGTCACCTTGAAGTTCTGTGCACTGCCCTCCACCAACAAGGGCGACTTTCCCACAAACTCCATGGCGCTGGCTTCGTCTGTGACACAGTCGCCTGCGGCCAGCAGCGCTTGCTGCAATTCAGCGATGCGAAACATTTGCGGCGTTTGTGCCAGCCACTTGTCGCTGCGATCCACCGTTTCAGCCGCACGGCCAGCGACTTCACGTTTGAGCGTATCCGCAAGCTTGAGCGCCAACAATCCACCCACACCGTCGCCTTGGCACGCATCGATCAAGGAATCGATCTGCTCCGAGGTGACCAGGCAACGCGCCGCATCATGCACCAGCACCCAATCGTTGCCCAGTGCACCCTTCTGCAACAGTGCACCAAGACCATTGAAAACGCTCGCAGCCCGCGTGGATCCTCCACAAGCAGCTACCAAAACACTAGCATCTTGAAAATCAAAGAAGGTGTCCCCAGCGCTCACAACCACCAGGGTGCCAGCAAGCTTCGTCACCTGCGTAAAGGCCGCTAGCGTGTGCAGAACCATCGGCTGACCCGCGACCAGCTGGTACTGTTTGGGGCCTGGGGTGCCGGCCCGCGACCCGCTTCCCGCGCATGGAATCAACGCCCAGTAGCGCGGCGCTACTGCTTGAAAAACCGGGTCTCGGGAGGGCGTTGGGGTCATGGTACGGTCCCCATTCTAGAATCATGCCTCTCATGGATCTACCCAAACTCACTTTGGGCAAGCGTTTCACGCTGCCCCGCCCTGCCGGTTCCGCTGACGCCTTGCTACTCGCCCAACTCGGGCTGCGCGAGAAAACTCTTGGCAAGCCCATGACGGTCGTCACCGCCGATGCCAGCGATGCCCAGCGCCTGCTCGAAGAAATTGCCTTCTTTGCGCCCACCTTGCGCTGCGCGCTGTTCCCCGATTGGGAAACCCTACCCTACGACACCTTTTCGCCACACCAGGACCTCATCAGCGAGCGCCTGGCCACGCTGTGGCGCATCAGCCAGAGGGACAAGGATACCGGCGCGGATGTGGTGATTGTCCCTGCGACTACCGCGCTGTACCGCCTGGCGCCGCCAAGCTTTCTGGCCGGTTACACATTCGAATTCAAAGTCAGGCAGAAGCTTGACGAAGCCAAACTCAAGGCACAACTCACCCTGGCTGGCTACAGCCATGTGACCCAGGTGGTCAGCCCCGGTGAATACGCGGTGCGCGGTGGCCTGATTGATCTGTTTCCCATGGGTTCGCCTGTTCCCTACCGGGTGGACCTGTTTGACGACGAGATCGACAGCATCCGCACCTTTGACCCCGACAGCCAGCGTAGCCTCTACCCGGTGCCTGAAGTGCGCCTGCTGCCCGGGCGCGAGTTCCCGATGGACGACGCGGCGCGCGCGCGTTTTCGCAACCGCTGGCGTGAGCTGCTCGATGGTGACCCCACCAAGAGTCGCATCTATAAGGACATCGGGGCCGGAGTCGCCACCGCTGGCATCGAGTACTACTTGCCACTGTTCTTCGAAGACACGGCCACGGTGTTTGACTACCTGGGCCAAGACGCCACCGTCGTGCTGCACGGCGATCTGGAAAGCGCGTTTCAGCGCTTCTGGACCGATACCAAAGAGCGCTTTCGGCTGGTGCAAGGCGACCCGGAGCGCCCTGCCCTGCCGCCCGAATCGCTGTTTCTCGGCACCGAGCAGTTTTTCGCCAAGGCCAATAGTTATGCACAACTCGCCATCAGAAAAGCCGCAGACGCCGAGGCGGTTTCGCCTTACGTGGAACTGGAAGCACTGCCCATTCTGTCGGTGGAACGGGGCACGGAAGACCCGCTGCTGCGACTGAAAACCCACGCCCGCAACACCCAGCAGCGCTTGCTGGTACTCGCCGAGAGTGACGGCCGTCGCGAGAGCCTGCTGGATTTTTTGCGCAATGCGGGCGTCAGCCCGCCCGCGTTTGACTCGCTGGATGACTTCCTGGCGAGCACAGAGAAGTTTGGCATTGCCACAGCGGGGCTATCCAACGGGTTTAGCTGGCTGGAACAGGGCATCGACCTCATTACCGAAACCGAGCTGTTTGCGACGGCACCCATGGCGCGCAGGCGGCGCAAGCAGGAGCAGGTCAGCGACGTTGAAGCGCTGATCAAGGACCTGAGTGAACTCAATATTGGTGACCCGGTGGTGCACTCGGCCCATGGCATTGGCCGCTACCAGGGGTTGATCAATCTGGATCTGGGCAACAAAGATGCTGCGGGGGATCCCGAGTTGCAGGAGTTTCTGCACCTCGAATACGCTGATAAAGCCACGCTGTATGTCCCGGTAAGTCAATTGCAGCTGATCAGCCGCTACACCGGTGTGAGTGCCGATGAAGCACCCCTGCACAAGCTCGGCAGCGGTCAGTGGGAAAAAGCCAAGCGCAAGGCCGCCGAGCAGGTACGCGACTCGGCGGCCGAGCTGCTCAACATCTACGCCCGACGTGCCGCGCGCGAAGGGCACGCATTTCGTTACTCCCCCACCGATTACGAGACCTTTGCCAACGACTTCGGGTTTGAAGAAACGGCCGACCAGCGCGCTGCCATCCACTGTGTGATTCAGGACATGGTCAGTCCCCGACCGATGGACCGGCTCGTGTGTGGCGATGTGGGTTTCGGCAAGACCGAGGTCGCCCTGCGCGCTGCCTTCATTGCCATCACCGGCGGCAAGCAGGTGGCGTTCCTCGCGCCCACGACGCTTCTGGCCGAGCAGCACTACCAGACCCTGGTGGACCGCTTTTCCAAGTGGCCGGTGAAGGTTGCCGAGATGAGCCGTTTCCGTTCTGGCAAGGAAATCACCGCCGCCCTCAAAGGACTGGCAGACGGCACCATCGACATCGTGGTGGGCACCCACAAGCTGCTGAGCCAGGACACGCACTTTAAGAACCTGGGCTTGCTCATCATCGATGAAGAGCACCGCTTTGGTGTGCGCCACAAGGAGGCTATGAAGGCCATGCGTGCCGAGGTGGATGTGCTCACCCTCACTGCCACTCCGATTCCGCGCACCCTGGGCATGGCGCTCGAAGGGCTGCGTGACTTGAGCGTGATTGCCACCGCACCGCAGCGCCGCCTGGCAATCAAAACCTTTGTACGTACAGAAGGCAACGGCGTGATCCGTGAGGCGGTGCTGCGTGAGCTCAAGCGTGGTGGGCAGGTCTATTTTCTGCACAACGAAGTCGAAACGATTGAGAACCGCCGCGCCAAGCTCGAAGAGTTGCTGCCGGAAGCGCGCATTGCCGTGGCCCATGGTCAGATGCCGGAGCGCCAGCTCGAGAGCGTGATGCGCGACTTCATTGCCCAGCGGTACAACCTGCTGCTGTGCTCCACCATCATCGAGACCGGCATCGACGTGCCCACCGCCAACACCATTGTCATGAGCCGCGCCGACAAATTCGGTCTGGCGCAGTTGCACCAGTTGCGTGGCCGCGTGGGCCGCAGCCACCACCAGGCCTATGCCTACCTGATGGTGCCCGATATCGAAGGACTCACCAAACAGGCTGGGCAACGCCTGGAAGCGATTCAGCAGATGGAGGAGCTTGGCAGCGGTTTCTACCTCGCCATGCACGACCTGGAAATTCGCGGCGCTGGTGAAGTGCTGGGCGAACACCAAAGCGGCAACATGCTGGAGGTGGGCTTTCAGCTCTACAACGAGATGCTGAGTGAGGCGGTGCGATGCCTCAAGAACGGCAAGGAACCGGATTTGCTGAGCCCCCTGAACGTCACCACCGATATCAACCTCCACGCGCCAGCGCTGTTACCCAACGACTACTGTGGCGATGTGCATTTGCGTTTGAGTTTCTACAAAAAACTCGCAACCGCCAAGAACGCCGATCAGGTGGACAAACTTTTGGAAGAGATCATCGATCGTTTCGGCAAACTGCCGCCCCAGGCGCAGACTCTCATCGACGTGCATCGGCTGCGCGTGCTGGCCAAGCCCTATGGCGTGCTCAAGGTCGATGCTGCCCCCGGCGTGATCACCATCACCTTTGAGAAAAATCCGCCCATTGACCCGATGAAGATCATTGGATTGATCCAGAAGCACAAACACATCAAGCTCGCTGGCAACGAAAAACTGCGCATCGAGCGCGAGTTGCCAGAGCCAAAAGACAGGGCGCAGATGGTGCGGGATATTTTGAAGTCGCTGGGGCAGCCAATTGTGGAGGTGGTTGCTGCTCCCGCCGCTTCGAAGTAGCTCGAAGTGAACCCCAACCTGCGGCGGGGTCTCGCCGCTCCCGCAGAAGACTCAGCCGTGAGCAACTTCGCCAGCATCCTCACGCGAAACAATGCGCGCCAGCACGCCCGCCATCGTTGCGCGGGCCGTGGCCATATCAAAGTCGGTTTGCAGGCCCATCCAGAACTCCGCGCTGGTGCCAAAGTACTTAGCCATGCGCAGCGCGGTATCCACCGTCACAGCGCGGCGCTCGCGCACGATGTCATTGATGCGCGGCGCGGGCACTTGCAGCGCCATTGCCAGCGCGTGGGCGGTCATTCCCATGGGCTGCAAAAACTCTTCGCGCAGCACCTCGCCGGGGTGAATCGGGCGCATTCCGTTGGCAATGGTTTCCATGGCTCTATTCCTTCAGTGGTAATCAACAATTTCAACTTCGCGGGCATCGCTTCCAGTCCACACAAAGCACACACGCCATTGGTCATTGATGCGGATGCTGTGCTGACCCTTGCGGTCACACTTCAAAGCCTCAAGCCGGTTGTTTGGCGGCACGCGCAAGTCATCCAGCCGGGTGGCCCGGTGCAGCATTTGCAGCTTGCGCTCCGCTACCGCCTGGATATTGGCAAACCGGGCACCCGGCAAGCCAGCAAACAGGGCTTTGGTATCAGCGCATTTGAAACTCTGAATCATGGTTTTATTGTATAACGCGCGGCGTTAAACTTCACATGAGCGTTCAGACTGGAGCCGCAACGAAGTTGCAGTGCAGAAGATTGCGCAACCGCTTCGGAACAGACAACACCCACTGGCGCACTGGTAGGCGAGCAGCCTTGTCACTCCTGAATTGATAGCTGATTGCGCACATTCCACGGGGGCTGCAGGTCGATTTCGCTTAGAAACTCACTAGAACTCACCAAGTAGAGATTGTCTGGGGATTTAGCCGAACTTCATCACTAGTGATATCATTTTGTAATGAAAATTGTCCTGGACACCGATGTGATTGTTGCGGCCCTGCGCAGTCCGTCGGGTGCCTCGGCTGACTTGCTGCGCCGCGCCCGCCAAGAGCAGATCACACTGGCCGCCAGCGTCAGCTTGTTCATGGAGTACGAGGCGGTATGCACCCGAGCCGAACATTTGGAAGCGTCGGGCCTGAGCGCGCGGCAGCTCGGCTTGTTTCTGGATGGCTTGGCGTCCATCGTGCAGCCGGTTGAGGTGCATTTTTTGTGGCGACCGCAGTTGCGTGACCCGGCCGATGAACTGGTATTGGAGGCCGCAGTCAATGCATCAGCTCGCGCTTTGTTGACACTTAATCAAAAGCACTTTGTCGGCGTTGCGAAGCGGTTTCAGGTTGAAGTTATCACCCCGGGTGAATTTTTGAGGAGTCTGCCATGAGCGATTTAAGTACCTACCCACTGCGTTTACCCCGATCAATTCGCGCCGGTGTTGAGCGCCTGAGCAAGCAAGACGGTGTCAGCATCAATCAGTTTGTGAGCATTGCGGTGGCCGAAAAAGTTGCCATGATGCAGGCCCACGACTATTTTTCACAGCGCTCAGCACGCGCAGACTTGGCAGCGTTTGACGAACTGATGCAACGCTCTGTGGGCGAACCACCACGCCCAGGCGATGAGCGGTGATGGACACGGGGCGTGGCATGTTTACCGCAGGCTGCAATGGGGTGAGTGAACCGGATGCTGTCAGCGGGCAGCCTTTTCACTCCTGAATTGATAGCTGGTTGCGCATATTCCACGGGGGCTGCATGCCGATGCGCTGAGTACCCAATCAGTCGACAAACAATAATCTAAGGTTTTTGATTATAAAAGTCTTGACGAAATGGTTTATGACTTCGCAATGTTCAATTTCTTTCATCAATTTTGTTGCTTCATCCTTAGTTGTGATTTCAGACAAGCGATTAATAGCGTCGCAACTTGCTTCGTACATCGGAGATAGAGATGCGGCCTTATCAATAATTTCTTTAACCGTGTGAATATCTCTGAGGGAGAGTAATTCATTTTGGTCAGAATTAGCGGGCGTTGGCACAAGTCCTCGATCCTCAAGTTTTTCTACCTTCTCGCGCTTAACGATTTTTCGCCACTCATTCAACATTTTCAGAGAAGCCTTTGCGTAGTATTCTTCACCCCGCGCATCCGTTTTACCTTTTTGTTTGCGTCTGTTGTGTCTAATAATAAGCATGAATCTCGCGAATGCCCTATTCAGATACCAATCTGAAAAATGAATTGACTTGTTGCGGATGAGGATTTTTCCGAGATTTTCCGAAATTTCTCCATGAACAAAATAGTAGTGGCTTGTCGGCTTGCCATCCTTAAAGAAATAAATGTTGTCCCAACTGTTGTCGCGCTTCTTTGAATTAAAAAAAGCCCCAGAACAAATACCATTGTTAAGCGTTGACTCGCCACCACGTTTTGAGGGCTTTATATGATCAGCCCAATCCATATCCCACAAGGGGTTTATTCCATAGTCGAGAATCCATAGACTTTTCCCGGAAAAGGCACAAATTGCTCGGTCTCGTTCGTAAATCAGGGATTTTTGTTTGTCTGAAAAATCTGTGCGTTTGTGTTCTGTCATTTTTTTCCTCCTGGGAAATGTTTTGTCCCAAAGCGATGTTGGTGTCAGGTATTGACCTTGACAAGCGCCGCTAACGGAAGCCCAAAGGTTCGCTCGTCACCAAACTCAAACAGGACACGCACCGATTCAGTGGTGCTGTCGGCCATGACCGCCCCGACGCCCCAGTCTGGCCGCCTCAAATGCGTCACAAGTTCTCCCACCCTATATGCAACATCCTTCTTGTGAACTGGTGTCATAGAGGGATCAAAGGTGACAACTGGCGGTTTTGCGATTACTCGTAATGCGTCTTCAGCGTCTCGTTCCCTCGCCCAATCAAGGTCTCTGCGCAAAGACATGGCCGCCTCACTGTCACTTCCCTGGCGTGCCTCAACACGCTTCAAGATTGGCTCTATCCATCCAGAGCGTGTCCGTTTTTCAGTCATGTCGTGTAACAGAATGAGCCTGCCTCTGTTTGATGGCTCAGCGTCGAATGTTGACCCAAAAAATCTGAATCCGGTGGATGCATGGTTGGTGCAGCTAATTGCATTCGGTGTTCACCACTCTGTCGCCACCAGTCCGTAAGTTCGGTGGTCATCCAACGCGGCAATGGCTTGTGCAAGTTCCGCAAACGATTCACTGTGGCGTGACCTGTCATCGGCCCGATACGCCGAGGCTACAAACTGCTCAATTTGTGATTTGGTAACCCGCGCCACTTGCCCGCCGAAATCGGTCTGCTTTGATTTAACACCGGTAGTGGCAACCCATTCGTCGTAAGTTCGGTTGTAGTTTCCCGGCAGAGGCGGGAAGATCGGGGAGAGTCGGGCAGGTATGTTGCCATTCCGGTGAACGCCATCCCACTTGAAAGTAGGGTCTTCAATGTCACCGACGAACACTTCACAAATAGTCAACGCTGTCACCTCCGTTTGCATCAATGATAAAGGCCATCGTGGGCAATGACGGTCAGGGCTTGTTGTCTGCCTTGCGTGCAGCAAACTCCGCTGTTTTTTCACAGGGGACGTTACGCCCCAGCGACGTGCCGGATGGTTTGACCATATTGTCAAAGGTGTCAAGCTTGTAGCGCGGCCCCTCGCCGTTGTCCTTGTAGCCACCACCAATTGACTGTGGTCGGGTGAAAGCGCCAGCAACGCTGCGGTAAGGTCATTTCTTGAGATACATCGGGTATAGACCTGATATACCGAGCAAACTCACATCGGTAGACTGATGTCGTTAGCGGTGGGGCTTTGGCTGACGCTACGAATTTTCTGCCTTTCGTCAATTTGCTATGCACGCTGGAGTACATGGGATGTCCACGCACGATGAACGAATGATTCTGGATGGGTGTGCCCTGAAGAACTTCATCCGCCTGCAGCCGCAGGCAGTCAGCGCTGTGGCGGCGCGGCTCCAAGCCGCCCATGCATCGTCAGGCGAGACCCTTGGTATTCAAAGCGAAGCGGACATCTGCGAAGACCTGGCCTTTCATCTCGAATTCCTGCGACCAGTACTCGAGTTCGGCTTGCTCGCACCCATGGTGGACTATCTGCGCTGGTTCGCCAGCGTCCAGGCGGCCCGCGGCATGCCCTTGGAGTACCTGAACCAATCGCTTGATGGGTTGGCACACTACTTTTCAGAAGCAATGGAGCCACTACAAGGTGAGGCCGTGGCCGCGGCGATTGGCGACGTGCATGCGAGGTTTCTCGAGAGCAGTAGGGTTGTGCCACTTGTTGCGCCAAAGCAGCCTGCAATGTGGCCGCAAGCCATCACCTTTGAAGAAGCACTTCTCGCCGGGAATCAGCGCGAGGCCATGGCGGTTGTGAATAGCTGCCTCGATGATGGCAAAGGCGTGGTCGAGGTGGAGTTACATGTCATCCAGCCGGCGCTCTACAGCATCGGAGAACGATGGCAAGCCAACCAGGTGAGCGTGGCGCAGGAACACATGGCAACAGCCATTGTCGAGTCGGTGATGACCATCGCACTGTTGCGCTCACCGCCCCCAGCTCCCATACACAAGCGTGTGTTGCTGGCGTGTGTCGAAGGCAACAACCACGCTATAGGCCTTCGCATGGTCGCCGACGCTTTTCTGCTTGGCGGCTGGGACGTACAGTACCTCGGCGCCAGTGTGCCGACGCGTTCGCTGGTGCAGCAGATTGGGGACTGGAAGCCCGATCTGGTGGGACTCTCGGTATGCTTCCCGCAGCAGCTTACCGTCGTCAAGAAAGTGATCGCCGGAATGACCGAGTGCCTGGGTGAAGCGCGACCCGCTGTCATGGTCGGGGGATTGGTCATCAACCGGCTGAACCAACTAGCCGATATCGTTGGTGCCGATGCCTGGGGTGCCGATGCACGCGCGGCCGTGGACTCCGCCCGCCTTATGCCTGGCACCCGCTCGACCCGAGTTGTACCTTGACTACGCCTTCGAGCAGTCTGGCACCACTGCTTGCCGTTGCGCAAGCCACCTTGAGCGACAGAGCCGAACTGATCGAAGCCAATGCAGGCTTCCTGCGTTTGCTCAACCTGAGCGAGTTTCCACCAGAGAAGACTGGGGTCGCCCGATTCTTCATCCAACCCCATTTCCATGCACTGCTGAACGCCGTCCCAGATAGCGACGGGCTGGTACACGAAGGGCGACTGACCATTGGCGAATATGCCCAACAGACACGCACGCTGCGCGCCCGTGTTTGGCGTGAGGGCGGTTGTATCCGGGTTCTGGCGGAACATGACATCGAGGACCTGGAACGCCTGAACAAAACCGTACTTCAACTCAATCGTGATTACACCCACACCCAGATCGAGCTTGCGCAGACCAACCTGAAGCTGCAGGCCATCAATACACAGTTGAGGGATGCGCAAAAAAAACTGGTCGAAGCGGAGAAGATGGCCTCGCTTGGCGTCCTGGTAGCCGGCGTTGCACATGAAATCAACACGCCCTTGGGGGTAAGCCTGGCGGCCATCAGCGATCTGCAAGAGAAGTCGAGAGTCCTGGCGGAGCGCTTTGCCCAGCGCAGCATGACGCAGACGGACCTCGTGCGATATTTTGAAGGTGCTGCTGGCAGTAGCGAGCTGATTAGCCGCAATCTTGCACGCATGGGCCGATTGATTGACAGTTTCCGTCAGTTGGCTGTTGGTGCCAGGTCACGCGAGCAAAAGCCGTTTGATCTCAGGGAATGCATCGACAACGTCATTCGGAGTTTTGGTCGCAAGCTGTCAGCGGGCGGCGTGGCGTTGCACATCAATTGCACGGAGCAAATGGTTGTGACCGGTAGTGCCGAGGAATGGGCGATCATCTTCACCAACCTGATCGACAACTCGCTCAAGCACGGCTTCAAATCGCGCGAACAGGGTCGCATCGACATTTCTGCCCTGCAGGATGCCAAGGGACTGCGATTGGACTACCGTGATGACGGCATTGGCATGACAACGCAGGTACAGGCAAGCGTCTTCGATCCATTTTTCACGACCGATCTTCAAAATGGCATGGGGCTTGGCATGCATCTGGTCTACAACCTCGTCACCCAGCGGTTTGGAGGACATATCCGATGTGAATCGTCACCCCAAGCGGGCGTTCACATACAAATAGAAGTTCTGGAGCGTGTCACCGCTGAATGAAATTGCACTGGCACCGGTTGGGAGGCTGATGCAGCGACAATAGCCGCATCCCCATTGTCCGGCCTGCCAAGGCGAATCCACACTATGAACCGAGTTTCACGTGCCGCCAGGCGGGATTGCGCTGGCATCTGTGTGCATCGCCGCGCCAGTTGGACATTGACATGCCACTGAGCACTGCGCCATGAAAACACCGCCACGACTGCAACCCCTCGTTGAAGAAGGTCTCATCGACACCGTGGTGCGCCAGCTCATGAGCGGCAAGGAGGCAATGGTATTTGTGGTGCGATGTGGCGATGAGACGCGCTGTGCCAAGATCTACAAAGAGGCCACGCATCGCAGCTTTCGTCAGGCGGTGGACTACACCGAAAACCGCAAAGTGAAAAACTCGCGTTCGGCCCGTGCAATGGCAAAGGGCAGCAAGTTTGGTCGCCAGGAGCAGGAGGCGGCCTGGCAAAGTGCCGAGGTCGACGCCCTCTACCGCCTTGCAGCGGCCGGCGTGCGGGTGCCACAGCCGTACAACTTTCACGATGGCGTGCTGCTCATGGAACTGGTGACCGATGCCAACGGTGACGCCGCCCCGCGCCTCAACGACGTCGCCTTTACGTCCGAGCAGGCCCTGCGTCACCACGCCACGCTGATCAGGGAAGTGGTTCGCATGCTGTGTGCGGGGGTGGTGCACGGCGATTTGTCGGAATTCAACATCCTGCTGGCACATGTCACTGGCGACGCTGACCCAGAGGGCGTGGACGTGCCAGTCATCATTGATCTCCCGCAGGCCGTCGACGCCGCAGGCAACAACCATGCGCAGCGCATGTTGTTGCGTGACGTGGCCAACCTGCGCGACTTCTTTGGCCAGTTTGCGCCGGCACTGCTGCGCACCGACTACGGCCCCGAAATCTGGAGCCTGTACCAGGGTGGCCTGCTGAGCAACGAAACGGTGCTGACCGGGCACTACAAGCGCAGCAGCGCCGATGTGGACATGACTGCCGTGTTGCGCGAAATTGACGATGCACGCGCTGACGATGCGGCCCGGCGGCTACGCCTGGCGGCGCGGGGATAGCTGCCAGCGATGTGCACTGGATCGGCGACATATGCCGCAGCCTATGCTACAGTGATCGCCTGATTTACCGGAGATGCACGATGCCCACTCTCCCCCTTCAACCCGCACCATTTGCTTCTGAAACCATAGCGCCTTACGCAGCAACTACGGGCGCTAGAGCCGTAAAACTCTTCAGAAATGGTGCCAACCAGGCAGTGCGCATCCCCAAGGAGTTTGAGCTGCCCGGTACCCAGGCGCTGATGCACCGCGAGGGCAACCGGTTGATTCTGGAACTGGTGCCGGACCGACCCAAGAAGGGCACCGTGGCGGCGCTGGCCGCCGCATTGCGGGAAATGGCTGCGGAAGGCACCATCGACGAGGAGTTTCCCGATATCGATGCTGGCTTGCTGCCGCTGGACGACATTGACTTTGGGGACGCTTCGCTGTGACCGGCACCCACACCTACCTGCTCGACACCAACGTCATTTCGCATGTCATGCGCAACCCCATGGGACTGGTGGCGCAACGCATCTTTGGCAGAGAGGAGCACGAGGGAAACAGCGGGGTTTGCACCAGCCTGGTCGTCCAATGTGAGCTGCTGTTCGGATTGCACAAACTGCCAAATCCCAAGTGGGAAAGACAATACCACCGCGCCATGGCCAGCATCACGGTTGAACCACTGGGGCAGGACGTCGTGGCGCACTACGCCACAGTGCGAGCCTATCTTGAGGCCCAAGGTCAACCCATTGGCCCCAACGACACACTGATCGCCGCCCACGCCCTGGCCTTGGGTGCCACCCTGGTCACCGCCGATGCCGAATTCACCCGCGTACCCGGTCTTAAGGTCGAAAACTGGCTCCAGCCCTTATAGAACCTGCGCAAGCAGCTACAAACATAATAGCAAATTCATGTCAAAATCCATCCTCACCACCGCCAGCCCTGCCGCGCTAAGCCTCGAAATACTGCGCCAGCACTTTCCCCAAGCGATAGAAACCGACGCGCAGGGCCGCGTCCGCGTCAACGCCGCCGCGCTTCAAATAGCCATCGACCCGGCCAACCCCGCAGGCGTGCAGGTGGAAGAAGACGGTTTTGAACTACGCTGGGTGGGCAAGCGCGAGGCGTATCACAGCGCCTTTGTGCCGGTGCAAAAAATCGTGGAACCGCGCCCGGAGCAAAGCAAGCACTGGGACACCACCGGCAACCTGCTTATCAAAGGCGACAACATCGACGCCCTGCGCCTGTTGCGCCAAAGCTACTTTGGCAAGGTCAAGCTCATCTATATAGACCCGCCCTACAACACCCTGAGCGACGCTTTCATTTACCGCGACGACTTTTCAGCCAAGCAAGCGCAGGTGCTAGAGCAACTGGGCTACGCGCGCGACAACATCGACTACATCAAAAACATCTACGGCGCGCGCACCCACAGCGGCTGGTTGAGCTTTATGTACCCGCGCCTGCTGCTGGCCAAAGACCTGCTGCGCGACGACGGGGTGATTTTTATCAGCATTGACGACAACGAGCAGGCGCAGCTCAAGCTGCTGTGTGATGAGGTGTTTGGGCAGGAGAATTTCATCTCCAACCTCACTTGGGAGAAAGGTCGCAAAAACGACGCCAAATTCTTCTCAAACGGCCACGAATACATGCTGGTCTATGCCAAGGCGCAAAGCCACTTGCGTGAGGAAAACGCCTTGTGGCGCGAGGAAAAGCCCGGCGCACGCGACATTTGGGAGCACTACCTGCTGCTGCGCCAAACGCACGGCGACAAGGACGCGGCCATAGAAATCGAGCTCCAACAGTGGTTTGCCAGCCTGCCCAAAGCCCACCC
>JFJP01000021.1_pt1 | contig 32469 bp, 25 predicted proteins | sample 431651 | NCBI WGS metagenome assembly JFJP01 (sample SAMN02602958, study PRJNA72255) | Microbial mat metagenome, whole genome shotgun sequencing project. | biome: fresh water; feature: sink hole; material: water; isolation source: purple microbial (photo- and chemosynthetic) mats found in... | reverse complement strand
TAGTCTTGGGTTTCGTGGGCCTGGGCAAGCAACCCATGCGAATGTTGGCGCCGATGTTGGGCGTGACGATAGCGGGCATGGCTCTATTGGCTCTGCTGCCCGGAGGCACGGTCCGGCACATTCTGGGCGGGTTGGTGTACGGGGCGGGCTACGGCATGGTGCATACGCTGATGTTCATGTACATGATTGATCGGGCAAAGCCGGATCGCCGGGGGGTGGCGGTGGGCGTGTTGTATTTCAGCTACGACATGGGACAGGCGGTGGGCGCGCTGGTGCTGGGCTGGGCCATGGAACGCATTGGCAGTCATTGGGGACTGGTGGCGGGTTATCGCTGGGGTTGGGCCTTGGGCGGGCTGGCCGTGGTGGGATGCTTGCTGATTGCGCCAAAAGTGCTGAAGCCATCGAGCCAAGGTTCGCCTCTGCCAAACTGAGGCCATGCCGGATTCTCGCCCTCGCCTCTTCACCCCTGCCTTCACCCTGCTGTTCGGGCTCACCTTTCTTACGTTTTTTGCGGCCTTTCAGCTGTTTCCCACCGTGCCGCTCCGGCTGCTGGATTTGGGCGCCAGCGTGGAAGAGAGTGGACGCTTCTTGTCGGTCTTCACTGCGGGATCGGCCGTGGGAGCCCTATTTACGGGCCCCTTGGGCGATCGAGTGGGGCAGCGGCGCATGGTGGTGGTGACCGCCTTTCTGTTTGCGATTTGTGTGGGCAGCTACGGCTTCATCCAAAATCGGATTTGGATCTACGTGTTGGCCCTGCCGCATGGTGTGGTGTGGTCGGGGCTATTGACCGGCACCATGTCTACTCTGGGCGGCGTGTTACCCGAGGATCGACGCGCCGACGGTTTGACGCTCTACGGTTTGGCCAGTCCAGGTGGCGTGATCTTTGGCCCCATGATCGGTCTGGCTGAGTACCGACAATGGGGCTTTTCCTCTGTCACCTGGATTCTCGCGATTCTCTTCGTTGTTTTGGCCCTGCTAGCCACCAGCCTGCCCAAGGACCGGGCGGATCGCGAACGTCGTAGCGTGCTGCAAATGCCCGAACGGAAGATGCTTCGGCCATGCTCGGTACTCTTTGCTACCGCGCTGGGCTATGGCGCCCTTGGCACCTACACGGCCCAGGAAGCCCTGAAATTGAACTTCCAGCCCTTTCTCGGGCTGCCCACCACCGCAGCCTTTCTTACCTGCATGGCCATTGGCATGGTGGGCATGCGCATCGTGATGACGCGCATTGGATTTGGCTCGGATCCGGTCAAATTGTTGCCCAGGATGCTCTGGGGCGCCTTTCTGGGGCTCTTACTTTTGGCGATTTTTCCGGGAGGCGTGCTGCGACACGCACTGTCGGCAACGGTTTACGGGGCTGGCTATAGCATGGTGCATACCTTGGTGAGCACCCATGTGCTGGAGGTTATTCATCCGGAACGCCGGGGCGCCGCCTTTGGCGCGACGCTGTTTTCCTTTGATTCGGGAATCGGTCTGGGCAGCCTATTGATCGGCATGGTCATTGGCCACGGCGAACGAGCCTGGGGCGTAGTGGCATACCGAGCGGGTTGGGCCGTGGCCGCCCTCGCCGCTGCTCTGGCTTTGCCGCTGGCCTACCGACTCATTCGGGCTCGAGGCAAAGCGTAACTATTCGATGCGGATATCTCTTCCGCCAAAGGCTCTGCCCTCGGGGAAACTGCTGGAGATCTGGGCTTGGCCTTCCCGAACCAGACTTTCGAGATCTACACGGAAGCGCGAAGCAATATCGGGAGCATCCACGGGACCGGGGGTGTGCATGCCTACCCAGCCATCCCGACCCGCGTGCTTGGCGGCATACATGCATTGATCGGCCACCTGCAACGTGTCTTCCCAGGTCATGGCCTCGGGGTGTTGATCCAGGATGGGGAAGGCGGCGTATCCGATGGACATGGTGCAGTGCAACGTCTGCTCATCGGGTAGTACGAAGGTGTGGTAACGCATTGCCTGACAAAGTTTCTCGGCAATCTGATGAGCCTTCTCCCGATCCGAACGCTTGGCAACCAAGAGAAATTCCTCGCCGCCCCAGCGCACCAGCGTGTCCGAGGTGCGGCATACCCCGCGCAGAACCTGGGCCGTTTGCTGCAGCACCAGATCCCCAGCGGCATGACCGTAGGTGTCGTTGACATGCTTGAAATGATCCAGATCCCCGAGGAATAGCACCAGATCTTCGTTGCGGTTAAGCGGATTCTCGCCCTTTTGGAGGTAATTGCGGAACATGCGGTGAAGCCGAATTTCTTCTTCAGGCATGGTCATGGACAGGAAGCGGCGATTGTGTAACCCCGTCAGTGGATCGATGAGACTGGCTTCCAGCAGCGAGGAATTGGCGATCTCTAATTCGAGAGTGCGGGCATGGACCAAGGCTTCGAGCTGCAGATTGTGTCGACGCAGGAGCTGCGTGCGCCAACGAAAACCAAGCAGACTCAGCCCAACGACCAAGAGTCCCGCCAGGACCAGGAACCAGGGACGCAGCCACCAGGGTGCCAGGATGCGAAAATCCACGCTGGAAAGCCCGCCGGTTTCGCCGACGGAATTGACGGTCCGAACTTCAAAACGATAAACGCCCGCACCCAGGCTGGGATAACGGGACTCGGGGAGAGTGGTGTCACGCCAGCGATCCTCGATTCCGATGAGACGAACCTGGTAGGACAGGTCCTCCGTGCGAAGGGAACCCTTGGGGCCATAGTTGAAGGTGAGTGTCCGGAAGGCCCATGGGATGAGGCGATCAGCCTTATCGACAAGAACAGATTGCTCATCACCGCGTCGAGCTGCAAAAATCTGCGCCGGTGGCGGGGTCTGATCACCGGTGCGCAAGGCCAGTCGCCCCTTCGCCAAGCCAACGCTGAGTCCTACCCAGACATCCCCATTGGGGTCGAACCACAGCGCATTTTGAGCACAGTCCTCACCGGGTAAGCCCGTGTGCCGACCGTAGCGTTCTACGCGGTGGCCATCCCACCTCAACAGGCCTCGGGAAGTGCCCAGCCAGAGAATGCCATCTAGCTGACTGATCATCGTGATAATGGGATTCTTGAGTAAGGGGTGGGGAGCGCGAAGGGTTTCCAAGAGTTCCAGGCGTTCACCCTGCCGACGAATTCGAACCAGCGCAATGGCTTCGGTAAAGCTGGCCCAAGCCTCGCCGTTCGGCATGGCAGCAATTGTCAGGGCGGTATCTTCGGGTAGCCCTGAGGACTTGTCGAGGGTGACCCAGGTCTGACCATTCCAGTGGGCTAGGCCATGCGAGCCGGCCACCCAAAGCCCTTGATGGCCGTCCGAAATGATGCGTTGGATGCTGTCGAGCCTAGGCCAATTGCCAATGGTGATGGGTTGGAACGTGAGTGATGTGCCTTTTCTTGTGGCACGAAGGAGCCCTGCGGATGTGGTTCCTACCCAAAGAGTGGTGCCTTCCGCCAGCAGCGAAGCCACGCTGCCTTCCGGAATCAACCCTGGAATGGAGACCGGTTGAAGCACGGAAGCGCCTTTCGCTCGCACTGAGAGCCCGGCGGGGCGTTCGGTGGATCGAAGGTGTCCGGCCCAGAGGTTGCCATCGACATCCTCGGCCAAGGCCATGAACTGGTTACCGTGGGTTTGGGGAAGCATTTTCCACCCACGTTCGTCCCCTCTCGCAAGGCCGGCAGCTGTGCCTGCCCAAAGAAGCCCGTCTTGAGTCCGAGTTATGGTCCAAACAATATCGGTCGGCAAGCCTTGTTTGCGAGTCCAACCTGTCCAAAGTCCCTCGCCTAGGAGCTTGTGGCAACCTTCGCCCCCGATCCAGACGGTGCCTTGGTGATCCACACAGAGCACTACGGCCCCCCCCTGGGGAAGCCCCTCGTTCAGGCCGATGACGCCGGAGTTTTGCCCATCTAACCAGACCAAGCCTTGGGGGGCATTGGTCCAGAGTCGCCCTTGGCCATCTACCCCCAAATTTGAGGAATTAACGGCGGCAAGCGGAATCGGGGTCGTAAGGCTTTCGACGGTAGCGTTCAAATTGGCCATTTTGGCGAGGCGCTCGGTGCAGCGCATCCAGATCTGCCCCTTGCTGTCGATGCGCAAAACCCGGATGTCTTGGCCCAGGAAGGGAGAAAGATCGCGATGGGACCAAACACCTCGATGGCGAGCCCAGAGTTCCTGCCCGAGTGCGGCTAAGAACAAATCTTGTTCCGCAGAATACGTCGAAGCGGTGAGGCCATTGCCCCAGGGAAGGCCGCTTAGGGGCGTGAAATCATGGCCATCCAGGCCAAGGAAGCGTGTGTTGCTGGGCTGATCCGACAGAATGACCCCGCCCTGAGGCAGACAGGTTGCCGGTCGGCCATCGAGCCCCTTCATTCCCATGGCGGAGGGTCGAAGAAAGCTCAGCCCATCCCAGAAAACTAGGCCCCGCGACGTAGAAACCCAGAGGCCGCGAGTTTTCCCAACGGAGATGCCGTTGGGGTCGATGCGCGCCGAAGGCAAACCTTCGGCTTCCCCAAAACGGCGAAATTTATCACCCTCCTGGCGGAAGAGTCCATCCTCGGTGCCCACCCAGAGAAATCCATCGTGGTCTTGTGCCATGGCCACAGTAGAGAGGTTGCTAAGGCCTTGGTCGACTCCGAAACTGCGGAAAGCCATGATGCCGGGAGGCGCCTTCAAGGGCGGTGGTGGCGCTCCGCCCAGCAGCCCAAAACAGGCCGCGATCCCGAGCAGGCAGCTGAAAATTGCACGTTTCACGAATTCCTCAACGGCCCAATGACCCTGGCCCTTGAATAACTGTAGGAGTATGGCGGCAGAAAGTTCTACAGATTTAGCCGTGATTTAAGGGCCCCAGCCATTTCCATGAAGACCTTGCTCTGGGGGCTATCGGGATGGCCCACCACCAAGGGTGTGCCCTGGTCGCTGCCTGCGCGAATTTCGAGATCAATGGGGATCTCACCCAGGAAGGGCAGGCCCATGTGGTAGGCGGCAGTCTTTACGCCGCCGTGGCCGAAGATATGGGTTTCGCCTTTGCAATGGGGGCACAGGAAGCTCGACATGTTTTCGATCACGCCGAGGATGGGTGTTTCCACCGTTTTGAAGAGCCCAATGGCCTTTTTGGCATCCAAGAAAGCCACATCCTGGGGCGTGCTCACCACGATGGCGCCGCCCTTGTCAATGACACTCTTGGCGTTTTGCACCAGCGTGATCTGCACATCGCCGGTGCCGGGGGGTAAATCGATGAAGAGAATGTCCAGGTCGCCCCAAAGCACATCCCCCAGAAACTGCTGGAGGGCCTTGTTGAGCATCGGGCCGCGCCACACCACGGGCCGGTCTTCGTCAATGAGAAAGCCCATGGACATGAGTTTGAGGCCGAATTTTTCGATGGGCTTGATCTTGCCGTCCGGCGTTCCTTCGGGGCCATCCTTGATGCCGAACATCATGGCCATGCTGGGGCCGTAGATATCAGAATCCAGAAGGCCGACTTTGAGACCCAGGCGTGCTGCGGCGCAGGCGAGGTTGGCGGCCACGGTGCTCTTGCCCACGCCACCCTTGCCACTGCCCACCACCACGGCGCATTTCACCGTGGGGAGCAGATTCTTGAAATCGGCTTCCGGTGTGCGTTCCCAGGTGAAGTCCAGATCGACTTCCTCGACTCCGGTCACGGCACCGAGTTTTTCGTGCAGCGCGAGTCGGATTACCTCCTCGCGATCCTTGTAGGCATCCAGCAGTTGCAGGGCGAGCATCACCTTGCCACCGTCCAGGTCGATGCCTTTCACGGCCTTCAACCCCACGAGGCTGGTCTTGGCTCCCGGGACTTCCCAGGCGTTAAGGGCATCGAAAATGGCGGCGCGGCTGATCTTGGTCATGGAGTTCTCCATCTCCTAGGATGCCACGTCGCGAGGCGTTGTTCAGAGGCCATCCTCGCCATTAAGGTCTTGCAGCTTAACGGTGACATTGCGCGCACCGGTGGCGAGCAGCCCGTGCTCATAGGTGCGCGTTTGACTGCGCAGGAGTGGCCAAGTTGGATCCAGGCCCCGCCGCAGGACCTCGCCATTGGGGCCGAGCATCCGTCCCTTTACGGTGTCGTGGATCTGGAGTTCCAGAAGCTCCGCCACTTGTGCGGCCACGATGGGATCCACCAAGGGGAAGGCGATTTCCACGCGGTTATCCAGGTTGCGGGGCATGAGATCTCCGCTGGCCAGCAGTGTTTCGGGCTCGCCCGCATTGGCAAAATGGTAGATGCGGGCGTGCTCCAGGAAGCGGTCGATGATGCTGATGACCCGAATATTCTCGGAAAGGCCTGCTACGCCTGGCTTGAGACAGCAGGTGCCCCGCACGATGAGATCCACCTGAACGCCATCCTGGCTGGCTTCGTACAGAGCCTGAATCATGGCCGGATCAACCAAAGCGTTCATTTTTAGAATCAGCCGAGCTGGCTTTCCAGCCTGAGCGTGCCCCTGTTCCCGGCGAATGCGGTGCAGGATGCCATCCCGGAAATGCGTGGGGGCCAGAATGAGGTGATTGAAGCGGGGGGGCCGGGTGTAGCCGGTGAGCAGGTTGAAAAGATTCGAAAGATCTTCACCGAATTCGGGCCGAGCCGTGAAGTAGCCCAGATCGGAATAGAGTCGGCTGGTGCGCTCGTTGTAGTTGCCCGTAGCCAGATGGCAATAGCGCTTGATGCCGCCGGGTTCCTGGCGAATGACGAGACAAGCCTTGCCGTGGGTCTTATAGGCAGGCAGCCCGTAAACCACGTGCACCCCAGCCTTTTCGAGCCGTCGTGCCCAGGCGATATTGGCCTCTTCATCGAAGCGGGCGCGCAGTTCCACGATGGCGGCGACCTGTTTACCGCGTTCGGCGGCTCGCTCCAAGGCTGCGGCCACGGGGCTGGCGGCACTCATTCGATACAGCGTCATCTTGATGGCCAGAACCTTGGGATCCTCGGCCGCCTCGCGCACAAACCGCACTACGGAATCGTCAAAGCTCTGAAAGGGATGGTGCAGCAAAATATCGCCCTTGGCGATGGCTTCAAAAACGGTGGGACTGGCCTCCAATTGCGGCACGGGCAACGGCGGCATGGCCGCGTCTTTGAGGTGGGGCAGATCCAGTTGACCAAAGAGCTGCATGAGGTCTGAAAAAGCGGCGAAGCCTTCCGTGGGATAGAGGTCCTCGGGGCTTAGTTCCAGTTCCTCGGTGAGGGTATCCATCAGGTTCTGACTAAGGCCCCGCTCGTACTGAAGCCGCACCACCGCACCTCGGCGGCGGCTGCGGAGATGTTCTTCCACTGTTTTCATCAGGTCTTCAAAGGGATCTTCTTCCAGGGGCAAATCGGTGTCCCGCGTCACCCGTAGGGCGTGGCAATTCTTGATGACATAGCCCTGAAAAATCCGTGGCAGATGCATGCGGATAACGTCTTCCAGGATGACGAAAACGAAATGACCCTCCAGGCTGGGCACTCTCAGGAAGCGCGGTGCCACGGTGGTGGGCACGTGGATGATGGAGAGTTCGGAAACCGGCAGCCCTTCGTCGCCCAGGTTTTCATCGGGCTCGAGTTCGGCCATCAGCACCAAGGCACGATTACCCAAGCGGGGAAAGGGGTGCCCCGTATCCACGGCCAGGGGTGTGATCAGCGGATGCAGGTTGCGTTCAAAGTAGTCGCGGATGAAGTCCTTTTGCGGCACGTCCAACTGCTCGGGCTTCAAAATGAAAATGCCTTCGGCGTTGAGCCGGGGTTCGATCGTCTGATGAAAAAGGCCATGCTGACGGGCGGAAAGTTCATGGATGCGCGTGGAGACCTTGCCCATGAGTTGCCGTGGCGTGTGGCCATCGGGGCCGGGCTTGGTGATACCCGCATCGATCTGGCGCCAGATACCCGCCACGCGCACCATGAAAAACTCGTCCCAGTTGCTAGAGACAATGGCCAAGAATTTAACCCGCTCCAGCAGGGGCAACGAGGGGTCTTCGGCCTCGGCCAGCACACGCTCGTTAAATGCGAGCCACGAAAGTTCGCGGTTCAGTATTTCGTCTGGACGAAGGGATGTGCGAGCCATGGGATTCATTATGAGCACCAAGGGTTTCGGTTGCTCACCTTCTGGTCTTTTCCCTAGATCCTCAAAGCCTTCGGCGGTAATCTGATCGTTCGCCCGATTTCCGGGCTCGGGCCGCCCGGCCCAAAACCAACGAGAGGGCTGCGCAAGCAGTCGGGTAGGAGGAACCCATGAGTAGTGAAGTCATCATTGTTACCAAGCGTGAAAAGGTCGGTAAGTCATCGACTCGCGATATGCGTGCCACCGGCATGATCCCCGCCACCATCTACGGACTCGCCGAGCCCGCCGTGTCCATCGGTATCAACCCCAAGATTGTGGCCCGCATTCTGGCCAGCGAAACGGGCATGAACTCCCTGGTCCACCTGCAGCGCGAAGGCACGGATATCAAGCGCCACGTCATCATCAAGGCCCTGCAGCGCGACCCTGTCACCGGCCGTTTGGCCCACGTGGATTTCATGCGCGTCGATCCCACCCACAAGGTGCGGGTGCATGTTCCCATCGTGTTGAAGGGTATTCCTGCGGGCACCAAGGAAGGTGGCATCCTGGACTTCGTTCATCGTCAGATCGAAGTGGAATGCCTCCCCGCCTTTATTCCCGGCCACATCGATGTCGCCGTGGATCACATGGTGATCGGCGATGTGCTGCGTCTGGACCAGATTCAGCTGGATGCTCACCTCACAGTGCTGGGCGATGCTCACAACGTGATCTGCTCCGTCCACGGCAAGAAGGCCGAGGAAGAAGAAGCCGCCGTGGCCGCCAAGGAGCCCGAAGCTGCACCCGCCAAGGCCAAGAGCGACAAGAAGTAGTTCGTTTTTTTATGGTAAACAAATGGCCGCCCTGGGCGGCCATTTGCGGCGACGCGGCATAACCTGGGGCGCCTCATGCTTCAGCGCTGGATTGAGCCGCGAGGTGTCAAAACTTCGCCGATCTCGCGCTACAAGACGGGCACGCTTAATCGGTTGGGTGAATCCTTTCAGATCCTGGTGCCGGGCACCTACATGAATCTGTCGGGTCAAGTCTGTGCCGAGGCGCTGGCGGCGGGGTTGGACCCGGCTCGGATGATTGTGCTTTTCGATGACAAGGATCTGCCCTTAGGGCTGGGGCGCTTTCGGTTGGAGGGCAGCGCCGGGGGGCACAACGGCGTCCAGAGTGTGATCGATCATTTGGGCGGCCAGGATTTTGCTCGGCTTCGGTTGGGCATTGGACCCTTCATTCGCCCCTTGCACGAGTTCGTGCTCCAGGAGTGGACCCCCGAGGAAGCGGCCCGCATCACGGCCATGGACGTGCCTTTCGCGCGCTTCATGGAACTTCTGGCCGGTTGCCAAGACCTCGCGGAGTTGAATGGAAAGGTGAATGGCGCCGCCTTTTGGCAGGTCCCTGAAGCGGCTCTTTCAGAAACTCCCCTTGAGCCACAAGCCAAACCCTGAGAAACTAATCCTTCGCGCTCTCCGCTGGAGGGCTCTCCTTGCTCCAGACCGTGTGCTGGGGCTTCACATCCATAAGGAGGATGAATGCGTCTATACGAGACGATCTTTATCGCCTCCCCGACTTTGACGGACGAGCAGGTTGACGAACTTGTCCGCTATTTCGAGGGAATCATTGCCGAGCAGGGTGGCGAACTGCTCAAGACCGACAAGTGGGGCCGCAAGAAGTTGGCCTATGAAGTCCAGAAGTTTAGCGAAGGCTACTACACGCTGTTCGAAATGAACGCGGGTTCCAGCCTCATCGCCGAGCTCGAACGTCGCTTCCGCAACCACGACGCCGTGATCAAGTTCATGTCCATTCGCATGGACGAGCAGGCCAAGGCCGCTGAACGCCAGAAGGTTCGTTACGCTCGGGAAGCCAAGCGTAAGGCTCAGGCCGGCATCAAGGAGCGTTCCGCTGAAGAGGTGATGGGATGAAGAAGCGCACGGACGCAAAGGGCAAGCCCAAGAAGAAGAAGCAGTTTGGCGGTCGGCGCAGCAAGTTCTGCAAGTTCTGCGTCGAGAAGTCCACGTTTGTCGATTACAAGGATGTGAAGACCCTTCAGGGCTTCACCCCCGAGCGTGGCAAGGTGCTGCCCCGTCGCACCAGCGGCGTGTGCGCCCTCCATCAGCGCATGCTCGTCGAGGCCATCAAGCGCTCGCGAAACATCGCTCTGCTGCCGTTTGCCACGGATTAGTTTTCTAGATTGCGGTATAAAAATCAGGCCGCCTTGGGCGGCCTGATTTTTTAGTAAAAAGAAAGGTGTAGGAGTTTCCGATGGCCATCAGTTTTCTTTCCACCACCATATTGCTGGTCTTGATTACGGATCCTTTAGGGAATATCCCCTTCTTTATTTCTGCGCTGCGGAAGGTGAAGCCCGAACGGCGTCGCACGGTCATTCTGCGGGAATGCCTGATTGCCTTTGTGGCGCTCATGGTCTTTCTGTTGGTGGGTAAGCCCATCCTCGGTATTTTGCACCTGAGTGATGACGCCCTGCGGGTGGGCGGTGGCGTGATCCTGATGCTGATCGCCATTCGCATGATCTTCCCGGAACATGGCGCCCGGCTGGGAGATGATCCCGTGGAGGAAGAGCCCTTCATCGTGCCCCTGGCAATTCCGCTCATCGCCGGGCCTTCGGCGATGGCCACGGTACTGCTGTTGTCTCGCCAATATCCGGGTCAGTTGCTATCCCTGACAGGCTCCATCACCGTGACCATCGCCATCACCACCGTCGTGTTTGCCCTGAGCAATCGAATCCAGAAGGTGCTGGGTGATCAGGCCATCACGGCCGTGGAGCGCTTAATGGGCCTGGTGCTCACGGCCATCTCCGTGGAAATGTTGCTGAGCGGAGTGGCCAGCTACATCCGTCAATTCCGGTAATCTAGGGTCATGTTCGAACCGACGCACGTTCCCCAACTCACTCCTCCGCTCCGGCGCATGAAGGCCCTGCAAGCCAGTTGGAAGCCCTTGCTCCTGAACTGGTTAGTGCCGGGCCTCGGCTATTGGACCATCGGTGAAAAATTGCGCGCCAAGGTGCTGTTCGGCGTGAGCGTAGTCTTTTGCATCCTAGCCTATTTTCAGTTGCAGCATGGCGCGGTGGATGGGGTGATTGGCGGCGTGTTCGTGCCCCGCACGGATCCCTTCGAATGGATGCCGACCCTGGGTGCCCTGGGCACCGCCGGTGTGGGCCCCATCTATACCCTTTACGCCTGGGCCTTTGGCGGTTCCGCAGCCGAGCCTGTGCGCAACCTAACCCAGGAATACGGCGCCACCTACCTGATGGTGGCGGGCCTCATGAACTGGCTTTGCTGCTTCGATATTTTCGATCGCGTGACCGGGCGTTGGATCTGGCGGATACCCAAGGATGAATTGGAAGCGCTGACCACCAAGGATGCCAAGGCGGAATAGCGGATACAGCCGTGCAATGCCATCCGGCTACTGGAACTAAACGGGTATCCTGAAACTATCACACGGGAAGCGAGAGCCCTGGCCGAGTGAAATTTCTGTAATTCAGCCCTTTGCCGAAAAACTATCCGAGGTTGTTGATCACTCCTTTGGGTTTTGCCTGAGGGATGTTTTCTAGGCCTGCATCGAGAGGATTCTTGTGAATGGTGTGCGGTTCGTGGGGATTCTCTGCAGGCTGACACTTCTCGTAATCCTGTTTTCTGGATTACTCCAGCCGGCCCGCGCGGAGGATCGAGCCTTTCCGAGCGTTCCCCCGGGGCGCTTGGCTTTCCGGAGCTACGGCTCCGAGCAGGGGCTGACCAATCTGTCCATGTGGTCCCTGGAGCAGGATGGGGAAGGGTTTCTCTGGGTGGGCACCGAGTCGGGCCTTTTTCGGTACGACGGGAATCGGTTTCAACGTTTTTCCACCAAGGACGGGCTACCGGCCGATCTAGTGCGCGTGGTGTTTGCTGCCAAGACAAGGGCACTCTGGCTGGGTACCCTTCAAGGGGTCGCGATCAAGGAAGGCAATCGAATTCAGGCGCTTGGCACAAAAGCAGGCCTGAATACTTCGGAGGTTTTTGCCTTTGCCGAGGATCGGGAAGGCCGAATCTGGGTTGGAGCGGATCATGGTCTTTTCCGCCAAAAGCCCGGCCAGCATAGTTTTGAACCCATGCCCGGCTGGCCCAGCCAGGCCACGGCCCGGGCCCTCTGGCTGGATGCGAGCACGGCCTACGTGGTGAGTGGAATCAAGTTGTTTGCGTATGACCTGCCCACCGCGTCGGCGCCCCGAGAGGTGCCGGGTCCTTGGACTGAACGGTTGGATTCCGTGGCTCGCGACGGTATGGGTCGACTCTGGGTGCGAACTCGCGCCCAGTTGTGGATGCAGCCCGCCACAGGCGGGGCGTTTGTGGATATGAATCAGCACCTCTCGGGCACGGCCTTTTTCGACGGCGCCTTAAAAATCGACCCAGCGGGCAATCTCCTCATTCCCATGGCGGAGGGCTTGGCTCGTTTGAAGGGAGAGACCTGGGAATACCTTGGCGAAAATCAGGGGTTGCCCACGCCCTGGGTTAATCGCACCCTCGTGGATCGCGAAGGGTCGCTTTGGGTCTGCGGAACGGGCCTCCATCGCAGCCTCGGCCGAGAAGTCTGGAGGCAATACACGCAGCGGGATGGCATTCCCGGCAGTGTGGTGCAAAGCCTGATGTTGGATCGCCAAGCACGTTTTTGGATTGGCACGGCCTTGGGGGTTTGCCAGGCCAACCCTAAGGGATGGAATCTGCTGCCCGAAACACGTGGCGTGGCGGTACTGGCCATGCTTCAGACTCCGGATGGAGCCATTTGGATGGGTGGTGGTCCTCCGTTTCTCTTGCGGTGGGACCCACGCGGTAACGCTTGGCAGAACTTTAAAGAGGTAGGCTCCACCGTCACCAAGTTGCACCAGGATGTGGCAACCGGGGACATCCTCATGGCCACTCGGCGCATGGGGCTTTGGCGCGCCTTCAGCCAGGGCTCGGGCTACAGCACCGAACCTATCTCCTTGCCCAAGGGCAGCCCCGATGAACGCATCCAGGACATTGCAGGAGGCGGCCAGGGGCGCATTTGGATCGCAGGATCGAACGGGCTGGTTTGTCATCAGAACGGTCAGTGGGTTCGCTTCACAGTCGACGAAGGGCTCGAGAGCCTGCATGTTATGGCTGTGTTGGAACGACCCAACGGAGATCTCTGGCTGAGCTACCTCGCCAGCCCAGGGCTCTTCCGCTATGCCGTTCAAAACGGTCGACTCAACCTTTTGGGGCAGGTGGATACGCGTTCGGGCCTCTCCAGCGATCTGGTTCACTTCATTCGGGAAGATGCTCTGGGGCAGCTCTGGGTTGGAACCTCCCTGGGAATCAACAGGATCATCGGAGCCTCCATCCATTCTTTCGGGACGGGCGAGGGGCTCCCCGGAGACGACTGCAACGCCAATGCTTTCCTTGCCCAACCCAATGGCAATGTCTGGGTGGGAACGTTGGGTGGTCTGGCAAGGTTTAATGCGGCTTCCTATCAGGGGTTTTCAACGCCTCCGCCGACCCGAATTCTCTCGGCTACGTTCGGCTCCAAATTTTATTCACTGCCCCATTCGGGTGAGTTGAATATTCCCCATCGGGAAGCCAATCCCGAAATTCGCTTCGCCGGACTCAGCTTCCTGAACGAGAGCAAGGTTCAGCACCAGATTCGTCTTCTGGGTTATGAGCAGGCCTGGCGGAGCACCGATATCCGGCAGGCCAACTACACCAACCTTCCACCGGGTTCCTACCGCTTCGAAGTGCGGGCCGGTTATGGAGCCGGGCATTGGGGTGCCACGGCGATGTTCCCTTTCCAAATCAACCCTTCCTGGTGGCAAACCTGGTGGTTCCGAACCTTCGCTAGCCTGGGCATCCTCGGCACGCTCACTGCGCTGGTCTGGTGGCGCCTTCGTTCCTTGCGCAAAAAGAACGCCCTGCTTGACCAATTGGTGAACGAACGCACGCTGGCGCTAGCCGAGGCCAATCAAACCCTGCAGCAACTCACGGTGACTGATCCCCTAACGGGCTTAAAAAATCGCCGCTACCTGGACCTGACCATTGAGGATGACCTCGCCAAGGTCCACCGGGATCACCATTCCTTGGCCAAGCGGGGGATTGCCCGCATGGCCGTGAACATCGACATGCTTTTTCTAATGATCGATATGGATCATTTCAAACAGGTGAATGACACCTATGGTCATGCCGTCGGCGACTCGGTGCTTCAGCAATTGCGAGATCGCCTGCTGGCAGCGGTGCGGGATACCGACACTGTCATCCGCTGGGGCGGGGAGGAATTCCTGGTTGTCGCCAAGGGCTCGGATCGTGCCCAGGCCGATGTGCTGGCCGAACGCATCCTCTCCGGAATTCGGGATCGTCCTTTCCACGTGGGAGGCGAGGCCTTCATCACCAAAACTTGCTCCCTTGGCTTTTCTCCTTACCCCTGTGAGGACGACGATAGCGCTCCCGCAGATTGGCATAAGGTGGTGGAGGTGGCCGATCGCTGCCTCTATGCGGCCAAGAAAAGTGGCCGCAATGGGTGGGTGGGCGTCCAGGAAAGGACAGACCATGTGGACCTTGGGCGATTCCTGGAGGATCCTTCGAATGCGATTGAGGGCGGAGCCTGGGCCCTGAGTACCAGCTTTTCCGATCCACAGGGATTGCTCTGGTAAGGGTCTGACAATGTTCAGATGCTGCTCGGTTGTTTCGGGTGAGTTGTTCCATTGGCGTCCGAATGGTCGCCGGATGGAGACACTTACATCTCGCCACCCTTGCGTACCCGATCCATCTCGCGTTTATGCTCGCGCTCCTTTAGGGCCTCCCGCTTATCGCCAAGAGTCTTGCCCTCGGCCAGGGCGATCTTCACTTTGATGAGGCCTCGCGGTGTCAGGTAGATGGCCAGGGGCACGATGGTGTAGCCCTTGCGGATGGCCTTGGCGATGATCTTGGTGATTTCGGCGCGATTGAGCAGCAGCTTGCGGGGGCGCAGGGGGTCGTGGTTGGCGTCAGTGCCGAAATCGTAGGGCGAAATATGCGCCTGTTTGAGCCAAAGCTCGCTGCCTTGAATATCCACGAAGGCATCCTGGAGCTGGCCTTTCCCGGCTCTTAGGGACTTGACCTCGGTGCCTTGCAGGGCGATGCCAGCCTCCCAGTTTTCCAGGATGTGATAGGTGTGAAATGCTTTCCGGTTGCGAACAAGATCCTCGGCCATGGATTCAGTGTAGCGAGTGGGAATGACTCCTGGGCGGCGCTATACTCCCTGGGAATTCCACCCATGGAGGCCCTATGCGACGCATCGCGTTCCTTGGCATTGCTCTTCCCATCGCACTCCTGGCGGCGGATCTCTTTGCTCAACTCGGTTGGGAACAAGCGGCCTTCGAGGATACGTGTTTCCAGTTCGTGGTGGAGCCGGAGCGCTTGCCGAATTTCCACGTCACACCCGCCATGCGGGCCCTGGCCTTGACTCAGCGCAAGGGCGCCATCGAAGCAATCGCCGCCAAGGCCAAGGTCTATTACGCATCCGAGACCTTTAAGAAGCGTTGGGCCGAGCACCGGGGGCAGTTTACGGGCGGCGAAGAGCAGGAACGCCAGCGCGCGGATGCCGAGGCTCAGGGCACCCAAATGCTCGACCAGGCTGTGAAACAAATGGAACAGATGCTGCCGATGATGCCGCCCGCCCAACAGATGGAAATGAAGAAGGCCATTGCCCAAGCCAAGGCCGAAAAGGCCAAGAGCGGTAAGCCTAAAAAGACCGGTGGAAAAGATGGCGATGCCCCGCCCAAAGATCCTCGCGTGAATCTCCGCAAGGCTCTGCAACACGTTCTGGCAGTGACCGAGGGGGTGGATTACGGTGCAACGCTCTCACAGCAAAGCGGCCGCCGGTATTTCGCCAACAAGGCCTTCGAGGCCAAGCCGGATGCCTGGAAAATGGCCTTCCGCGCAGGACGCGAGGCCAGCGAGGGCGCGCGTGGGTGCGTGCGAACGTGGTTGGGAGAACTTAAGTAGCGATTTAAGGCTGAATTGCAATCCAAGAACAGATTTATAGACATCGACCAAGAAAAGAAGCTGTAGCCAGGATGGAGGGGATAAAGGGGATGAGATCGACGAGATGCTAGGCGAGTTGGTTCCTCGGACGAGATCGCGAGGATATGTCCGAAGATTCAACACCACGCGTTCCGGCTAGGCACAAGCGCTGCATCGCTTGATCCTGTTAATCCCCTCCATCCTGGCTCAAGTATTTTTGGTGATGTCGAGGCACCGAGAGAAAAGCTCCTTGCTTTATCTGTGAAGCGATCTCTGTCTCTACCGCGCTCCATCTTTTTGAATGCAACCTGGCATCAGACTTGTGCTTTTGCCTTTGCCCGAGCGCGCAGAAACTCGATCACGGCGGGCAAAACGGAAATCACAATGATGGCGATGATGACCATCTCGAAATTCTTCCGCACCCAAGGAATGCCGCCGAAGAGGCGTCCCGCTCCCATCAGCAGCCCCACCCAAATCACGGCGCCCGCCACGTTGTAGATGGCGAATTTTGGGTAGCTCATCTTGGCGATGCCTGCCACGAAAGGGGCGAAGGTGCGGATGATCGGTACAAACCGAGCCAGAATGATGGTTTTGCCACCGTAGTTTTCGTAAAAATCGTGCGCCTTTTGGAGGTGTTCCTTGTTGAGGAACCGCTTGGTTTCTCCCAGAAATACTGCGGGGCCAAGGCGAAGACCGATGGCGTAATTCACCGCATCGCCAATGACAGCCGCGACGATCAGTAGGACTCCCATGATCGGCAGATGAATGGAGGATCCAGGAATGGCGCCCAGTGCGCCGATGGCGAAGAGCAGGCTGTCACCAGGGAGAAAGGGCAAAATCACGAGTCCCGTTTCGCAGAAAATAATGGCGAAGAGCACGACATACAGCCACCCACCTAGGTCCGCAGCCATGACGTTTAGTTCTTGGGGATTGGTCAACCTTTGAAGGAAGGTAAAGAGCATTCGAAGCTTTTCCATGGAATTCCTTAAAAGAAAACGGCGCGCCAAAGTTGCCCTGAGCGCGCCATTCGAATTATCGCACCGCCAAGGGTTGGCGGTATTTCACTTTGTTTACTGAGCCGTCGCGGTCCCGATCTTGACTTCAGGCATCGAAATGATCGTGCCGTTAGAAAGAATCACTTGGGACTTGGTCAGATCGGGGTCACGGGTGATGGCGATGGTTGTGCCTACGGCCAAACCTGTTTTGAGATCCAGCGCGATCCGAAGAATGGGGTGGGGATTGACGAGGGGCTTCGACGTTGCATAGCCCTTTTCGGTCACGACGACTTGCAGGGTGCTCCCCGTAATCTTGCCCTGGACGATGGGTGCCGCAAAGATGCTGCCATTGGCGACTGGGGTGTTGCCGGAAACATTGGCCCAGGTGGCCTTGGTTGTATCCAGGTTCAACGTGAGCACGACTCCACCAGCGTTAACAGTAGTGGGCGCGCCGCAAAGATCCAGAACAAGGTGGGTGCCGGTGCTGAGTGCCGTGTTCTTGTTCAAGTAAAACGAATCGCCGGGGCCACTGGGGGGAGTCGGATTCGTGTAGGCAATGGAGGTCGCCGTGGCCGGTGGCGGGGTGGGAGGCGGGGCGGTGTCACCGCCACCGCAGGCCAGGATGACCAGGAGAGAAGCAGACGTGAGGCCGAGGGTGAGAATTCGCTTGGACATGTGTTTTCCGATTAGAAACCGAGGCCGGTTAAGAGAAGGGCGAGATCGGCCTCACCAACAGAGGCTCCTCCGCTCAGACGGGAACGGGAGTTGGTGGTGCCCCAATCCGATGCCAAGGTAAGGATGTCGCGAAGATCAAGAACAGCATCGTTATTCACGTTGTAGGTTTTGACCGTGATGATCGAAGTGGCCATTTTCGCTGTGTTCAGGGAGTTGGTGAGTGTCACCGTGGCGGTGAGATCTGTCATCGGATTGGCCGGAGCGGTGTAGACATTGGCGACTCCGGTTGCTGTGCTGGTGGTATTGAGTGTTCCTTGCCCGACGGGTAGCGACCAGGTAATCGCACCGGTGCTGGTTGTTCCGACCAAGGACTGGGTGGCACCGGGGAGTAGCATAGCCGTGGGATGATCGACGCTGATGGTGATGGCGGCCGGATCCAGGACAGTGACGGTGGCCGTTCCGTTTCGTCCCGTTGCTACGGTGCTGGTGGCGGTAATGGTGAAGTTCCCTGCGGCTGCGGAGGACCATGTTGCGGTGGTGCTTGTTTGTGTTCCAAATGTTCCGCCGGTTAGGCCCCAGCTCACAGCGGGATTCGTGAGTTGAGTGACCGATGACGTGAAGGTTACGGGCGCATTAATCAAAACGCTCGTGGCAGTAGCCGAAACTCCTACGTTGACGCTGGTAGGCGCCACCAGCGTCAAACTGGCCGTGCCTGCAATAGCACCGGAATCTGCAGGAGTCGCCGAAACAAGGAAGGATCCAGCCGTAGCCCCGCCAGTGAAGGTGGTGGTACCCCCGCTGGCTGTTGTAAGGGGCGAGAAGGTGCCGCCCGCATTGTTGATCGTCCAGGCAGCGCTGTTGAGCGTGGACCCAGAAAGCGTTGCGATGTAGGGGACAGTTCCAGAGGTAATGGTGGTGTAGGTCGCTGGGCTTATCGAAGCACTGGCACCCGAAGGCGTCCAGGTCACGAAATCCACCCATGCACCATCATTTGCTGGCGCAGTATCTGCGTCTTTCGCGTAGGTCCAGCGGAGGATATGGGAGCCGCCAGGGACTGCGATGGTTTGTTTCGCAAATGTGGTCGTGCCGCTGATCTTCCCAGGTTGGGCGGTTCCGTCGATGCTGAAGGTTAGGTAGTCATAACCAGGTTCAGATTTAGCCTTCCAATAGAACTCAAGGGAACCGGGCCCTGTGACGCGGGTTTGAAGGTAGGTTCGGCTGTTATCCAGGACGCCTGTCGTTTCCGCGCAGCTGGTACCGGAATAGAAGGTGCTGGTCGTGGGTACCCAAGGACCAATGGTCTTGAAGGCACAGTTGGTATTTTCGAGCACAGCGCCATCGAAAACAGGAAGATCCACCGCGATGCTGTCGCTGGTATCGGACCAGGCAGATTCCAAGGCAGCATAGGCACCGTTGATGGCAGCGACTCGAGCATACAGCGGCTGACCATCCTTAAGCCCCATGTCCGTTAGGGTTTTGGTCATGGCGTTGCCGGTGATTCCATCAAATACATCGTTGCCGCTTGGTGTGGTGCCCACCTGGAGCCGGTAGCCGGTGATGTCGGATTCAGGGTCGGATGCTGTGCCGACGTCCCACGAGAAGGTGACGGTGTCAGTCGCGGTCGTTGCGGTGGGCTTGCCGGGTTTGCCTAGGGGCGCAGTGGCGTCCACGGCTGCAAACATCGTAAAGGTCATGGTGGTGCCTGGAGCCGAGGCAGCTGTGAAACCCATAGCGCTAGAAGCGCCGTTGTAATAGTTCGAGGCCGGAGTGCTCGTTGGAATAAAGGAACTATTGTTGGTGGTCGTAAATAGGCTTGAGCCTCGTCCGGAGGTTGCCGAAGCCGCATTGTCTGCATGTTCAGCGAGCACCATTTGATGGCTACCGGCCACGTAGGCGTTGTTTGGAATGGAGTTATCCACGTGCATCACAAGCAGTCCGCCCTGCCAGGACGATCCGAACCCCGAAAAACGTACAAGGCCGCGATCCCATTTTGAGGGGTGGCGGTTCTCGACTAAGAAATATTCCTGGGAGGAGAGGGTCGTATTCTGAAGAAGGGCGGTGGCTGAAGAACCTGAAAGAGCGGTCCCAAGCGATACGATTTCTCCGTTCGTCGTTGGGGTGATGGGAGTTGTCCAGCCAAGCCGATGGCGGGACCAGGCGTCTAGGGTGACGGGGGTGATTCCGCCCTCTTCCCCTGTGTCTGCTCCCCAACTTCCGCCCGCCATTAAAGAGAAGTTCCCGAGCCCGCTATTGGTGCCGCTGGTGTCGTAGAGATCGGGAAGTCCGGTCATGGCATGGCCCAATTCGTGGGCGATGACCCCCATGGGGTGCTGGTTATCGGTGTTGTTGAGTTCGCCGTTCAGGGCCCAGCGAGTGATTTTCTTTGTGCCTGCGGTAAGGCCTGTTCCACCGCTATAGGCATGGGCCCAGATATTTGGTGTTTTGGCTGAACCTGCTGCTTCGTACCCCGCCGGAATGAAGTAGAAAACGGCTTCGGTGGTTTCGATGGTTCCATTTGTATTGGTATCTAGGGCGGCAAAGTCTACATAAGTCGCGGCCTGAGCTAAGGCTTGGTTGATCCAAGCTACTTCTGTGGCATAAACATAATCCTTGCCACAATTGGGATGGGCCGAGGCGATGGTGACGGCAAGAACTCCCGCAGGACTGCTTGGATGCGTGTGGGGAACGGGAGCGACATCGAGCGTACCGAACGAATTATCTTGGTAAAACTGGCGGACCGATTTTGCTCCACCGGTCTGGAAAATGGTGCTGTTCCAGGTTGTGGGGCTGGTGGTAAGGGTGCGATCCGAAAAATTGACAAGCACGAAGAGGAGTTTTCGGGTGCCCGTTATGGGGGCTAGCTCCAACTGCGGCCCCGCAACTGAGCCTTTCAGGGCGGCTTGGGTTCGTTCCTGCTGAAATTGCTGAAGGCCCTTGAAGTGAAGACCCTGGTTCTCCATATTCCGGGTGGGTTGTTGATGTTTCTCCAGAAATGAAGGGGCCTGCGCGTTGGGTAGCACCGGGAGACCCGATGATTGAATCTGTCCGCTCAGGGAATCCAGAACCCCATATTCCCAAACTCCGGATTTCTTGTTTCGCACAATGGTGTAGCCATCCTGAGTCTCCACCCAGCCTTGAAATTCGTCGCCCTGGATGCGGGCATGAATGATGGAGCCATCGGGCTGCCGGATCTTGATGGGATCGGGGGAGGCGGGCCCGGCTACTAGGCAGAGGGCGGTGCCAAACAGGGCCGCTCCAAATCGGAGGAATTTTGAAATTTTCATGGATTGTCTCCAGGGGTCGAGCCGGACAAACAAACGGATACGGAAGGAATGGGGTGCGTGGTGTGGGGAGATTTCCTAAGGGAATTGCCCTGCCAGCGCTAGTTGTTAGGGTACAAAAGCCTGTTTCGATGGCGGGGCTCTTTTCTGCGCCGTCGATCAAGGGTCGGTCTATCAAAGGTGATTTCAAGGACGAAATTCAATTATGAGGGGTCAGGGCAGGTTTTCTAAGACTGGTTTTTTTATAAATAGATGGATCGCACCCCCTTGGCGCCGGGTCGGAGGCAAGGGGGTGCGATCTTCTTCCAGGGGTGTCAGCAGAAAGGCTTTTAGATGTCCGCGAATTTATCTGTGGCCGCCACCAGGGCGCGGCTATTGGGGGCCTCGAAGCCGCTGTGGCCGCTATCGGGGGTGATGATGAAATCCGCCTCGGGCCAAGCGCGGTGCAGGGCCCACGCGCTTTCCATGGGACAAACCACGTCGTAGCGGCCCTGCACGATCACGCCGGGGATTTGTCGAATCTTGTGGGCGTCACGCAGGAGTTGGTCGTCCACTTCAAAGAATCCCTTATGGGTGAAGTAGTGGCACTCGATGCGGGCAAAGGCCAGGGCGAATTCGTCTTCCTCGAAATGGCCGGTGAAATCGGCATCGGGAATCAGTTTTGACGTGGCGCCTTCCCACCCGCTCCAGATCTTGGCGGCGGCCAAGCGCACTGCCGGGTCTTCATGAGTGAGACGGGCGTAATAGGCCTTCAGGAGATCTCCACGCTCGGCTTCGGGAATATGTGCCAAGTAGGGCTCCCAGGCATCGGGATAGAGAATCGAAGCGCCGCGCTGGTAGAACCAATCGATCTCCTGCTTGCGGAGCAGGAAAATGCCCCTGAGCACCAATTCTGTCACGCGGTCGGGATGCTTTTCCGCATAGGCCAGGGCCAGGGTGGAGCCCCAACTGCCGCCGAACACCTGCCACTTCTCAAGGTTCAGATGCTCACGCAGGCGTTCGATATCGGCCACCAGATCCCAGGTCGTGTTGGCATCGAGGTTCGCGTAGGGCGTGCTCTTGCCGCAGCCCCGCTGATCGAAATTGATGATGCGGTATTTGTCGGGGTGAAAGAAACGCCGCTGCTTGGGGTCGGAGCCACCGCCAGGGCCACCATGGAGAAACACCACCGGCTTGCCGTTAGGGTTGCCGCTCTCTTCGTAATAGAGATCATGGCCATCGGTCACCTTCAGCCGCCCCGTTTGGTAGGCCTCGATGGGTGGGTAAAGCCAGGTAAGAGGATCCTTGGCGGGGTGGGACATGATTGCCTCCGGGATTGTGAACCTTGGATGCCGCTCAGAGGCCCAAGGCGTTTTTGACTTCATCCATGCGTCGGCGGCTGATGGCCAGTCTACCGGCGCTGAGAAGTAATTCGTCCTCTACGCCGATTTCGCGCACAGCACTTAGGCGCACCAAAGCATTGCGGTGCACGCGCAGGAAGCCATGTTCGGCTAGGCGCTCTTCCCAGTGGCTGAGCGAGCCATCCACGGGCAGTTTGCCTTCCGTGGTCCAGGCCACACAGTCGCCCAGGTCCGCCACCAAGGCTTCAATTTCTTCGGGGCGCAGCAGCCGGGTTCCCGTTTTGCGTCGCACGGGGATGCGCAGCCATTCCTTTTGCAGGGGGTCGCTCTTGGGGCGAATCCGCGAAAGGGCCTGGGCCACGCCGATGCGCGAGATGGGCTTCAGCAGGTAATGCACGGCGCCCCCTGCGAAGGCTTCGATGGCGTGTTGCGGGTAGGCCGTTACGAACACCACGGCGGGTTTGGGTTCCGGCAGCATCTGGAGCAATTCGGTGCCTTTGATGCCGGGCATCTCGATATCGAGAAACACTGCATCGGGTTTGAGCTCGGCGATGGCGGCAAGCCCCAGGCGACCATTTTCGACGCTAAAAACCACGGCCACGCCGGGCAGTTCCGAAAGCAGATCCACCAGATGCTGGCGCGCCAGGGGCTCGTCCTCCACCACCCCAAGGCGAATCACGGCAGGTCTTCGACTAGGCCGGAGATTTCGGATTCCTCAGCTAAGGTTTTCCGCAGTAACCCAAGCGCCACCACGATCAGGGCAATGCCTAGAACCCACATCCAGAGCGGCTGAAGGCGTTGGTCGCTCAGGAAGGGCACCTTATAGACTGCGGAAAGATGGGCCGCGAAGTTATTCAGAAAGTGGGCAAAGACTGCGGGCCAGAGCGAGCCGGTGCGCAGGGTCAACCAGCCCAGAAAGAGCCCCGCAAGGATGGCCGTGGGGAATTGCCATGGGTTCATGTGGACCAGCGCAAAGAGCACCGCGGAATAGGCGATGGCCTTGCGGGGGCCGTAGCGCAGCAGGAAACCGCCCAGGATGACCCCGCGAAACAGAGGTTCTTCGGTGAGCGGTGCGCCCACCACGACTCCCTGCCAGCCCATACCCTGGAAGGCTTCCTTCAGCCATGCGGGTGCGGGCCAAAGGCGCTGCAACAAGCCTTCGGTACCGTTGCTAAGCAGGATGATGCCCGCGATGGCGACCAGAACCAGGGGCCAGACCATGGGCGCTACGGGGCGATGGGGAAAGTAGTCCCGCCATTTCTGGTCACCCATGGCGGTGCAAATCCAAAGGCAGAGTGCCGTGCCGCCAAGCTGTCCAACGAGAAGCGCCCAGGCCATGGCTCGGTTGAACCCGAGCAACTTTAGAACCCCGGCCGGTATGCCGGCAATTGCGGAGATGAATATGAAAATGAACAGTATTCCCAGGGCTTGGGCGAAGCCGGGGAAGGGCTTGGGCGGGGCGGTCTGCGATGGAATCGTAGGCTCTTCCACGGGGAAACCTCGGGGCTGTGTTGGTTCCATGATGCCCGATTCAGAGGCCCCACCAAGGCCGCTCGTTCAGACCCTGGAAGATGTTCAGGTTGCCATCGGGCTGAATCGTGAAGCAAAAACTCCAGCGGGTTTGCTGATCAGCCACGAGGGTAGGGACCCCCCGGGGGGACAGTTCCTGGCGCAAAAACCCCGTGATTGGGTCCAGCCATTGCCAGGTCAAGGGTGTGGGGCCTTCGAGGTCATTGCCGAACCTGGCTCCGCTTTTGAACCACATCATTTGTCGGGCCAGGCGTTCCGAAGGCTTGTCCTCGGGCTTGCCGAAGGGGCTGAGGCTCGCCAAATTTTTCCCTCGCAGCTGGGTGGAGGCCATCAAGATCCGACCATCGGGGCCGGGTTGGGCATCCAGGATCCAGAGCGTTTTTCCCTCGGGAGCCTTGATACGCCCTTCGCGCAGGCAATGCCCATCGCGGTTATCCAGCACGAAATACCAACCGGCCCTGTCGATCAGTACCAAGCCCTCCGGGGTTCGTGCGGTCAGCCATCCGTATCGACCAATCCCCTCATAGCCGGGTCGAGCCTGGATGGCTTTCTGGCCGGGCCGAGTGGGATGGGGAATGGTGTCGTAAATACCACCCGCGCCCAATTCGATGAGGCTCTCAAACATCAAATGGCCGCGAGCATCCAGGCGGTAGCGCGCACATAGACTTGCGCGATCGTTCACCCAAAAAACCGAAAAGGCCATGGCCAGAAAGGAGCCATCTTCCAGGGGAAATAGCTCTCGGATTTTGCCGTGGGTGTCCTCATCGGGGCGGTATCGGCCCAGCAAGTGCCAGGTCTGGAAATCCGTGGAACGGAACAGGTGGTGTTCGGAGCGCTGGTAGGCATCGGCAAAGGCCTGATGTGGGTAGCTCCAGACCCGCTTGCCGAAATCGGGATAGCTCCAGGTGGGATGGGGGGGGAAGCCGTAGGCGAAGGAGCGCCCCTTCCAGTGAGTCAGGATGGGTCGACGAAGCGCTTCCGGGTGACGCAGTTCTCTGCGCACTCCATCGCGGTCCAGGGCAAGGAGAGAGGAACGGCCGTTCCGAATAGTCGAAAGAACGAAGTTGGAGTCTTGGGTGGTGAGCACGGAGCGGCCCTCTTCCCAGATTTGGGTGCCGCGAAGGTCGGAGGGTGGCTGGGCCGTCAGGGTGATGGCCAGGAGAACGAAAAGGAGGCGGTTCATTCGGGGCCTCACCGTTGTGACCAAGCGAAACTCACGCGGTGGCCTCCGGGAAAGGGGGCCATCACCAGATCTTTGGGGCTTCCCAGGCGACTGCGAAGATTGGCCAGGGCCGTGCCGCTACCTTGGGTTCCAGGGCTGATGCCCGTGCCGGGATCCTCCACGGTGATGGTCAAGCGCCGCCCCTCCTTGTGGGCTGCAATGCGGATCTCTCCTCCCGCTTCTCGGGGGGCAACACCATGCTTGACGGCGTTCTCCACCAACACCTGCAGGGCCAGCGCGGGAATATCGCACTGCAGAAGCTCCTCGGGCACCTCGGTTTTAACGTTCAGGCGCTCGCCGAGGCGGGCCTTTTCGATGCCCAGGTAGTCCTCCACGAAGGCCAGTTCCCGGCCTAGGGATACCGTGGGAGCGCTCGTCACTTCCAGAACTTGTCGGAAGAGACTGGCCAGGCGTTCCGTGGTGCCTTGGGCGCTGCGAGGATCTGTTTCGATCTGGGCGTGCAGCGTATTGAGTGAGTTGAACAGGAAGTGGGGCGCGAGTTTGGAGCGCAGGGCCACTTCGCGGGCTTCCCGCAGGCCTTGCTGGGCTTCCAGTCCGAGTAGCGCGCCCTCGGCGGCCAGGATAAGCAAGGCCAAAAGCCCATTGCGGGCTAGTATGCCCCCCCCGGTGAAGACATTGGAGTGGATCCAGCCGCCCCAGACCGGGAATCCGTTCCCGAAGTAGCTCAGGAAATCCGGGAGGAAGCGATACACGCCCATTTTTGCAAACACAAGCAAGGCCAAGCTGCATAGCAGCAGGGCCAGGAAAGCCCAGCCGGATCCAAAGCGCCGTTGGACGTGGCGGCGAACCAGGGCAATTCCGCACCAGAGCAATCCGGCGATCAGGGCCGCGAGTCCCAGCCGCCCTAGGCTTCCGGCGACACTGGGCCAGAGGGCTTGATCCAGCAAATTCCAACCGCGGGCCTGAGCGGCTTCCACCAAGGCGGGATCCAGGTCTTCGATGCGAAAGCTCACCGACTGAAATCGATAGTCCCAGGGCGCAAAGAGGGCCAGGGCTGCGAGAAGGCGCACAGCAAGACCCTTCCAGGACGTGCTCTGGGAGGAATGGAAACGGTTGGTCCAGCCGCGAATCATGGTGGGCTCCAGGAAAGGAAAGTCTCGATGCCTTCCAGCCTAAGGGGCAAAAAATATCGGCGACGTCTCATTCCCGCAAACGGCGGTGAGCGTTCCTTGAACGGCTAGATCGCTGGATCCTGCGGTCAGACAAAGGTCTCCAGCACCGAATTGCTCAGCAGCATTCCGCGTTGGGTGAAGCGAAGGACGGAGCCTTCCTTCTCCAGGAGTCCATGCTTCAAGAAGGGCCTCAGGGCTGCTTCCCAGGTGTCTGTTAGGTGTTGCAGATTCAGCATGGTGGCGCGGGCTCGCAGCTCTTCCCAGTCGATACCCTGGTGCATTCTTAGGCCCAACAAGGGGATTTCCGCTAGTTCCGCGGCGGCGTCCAGTTCCTGAAGCTCGGCCTTGCCCCGGCCCTCGGCCCAGGCTTGGATGACGCTGCTTTCGGTCCAGCGCCAGCGATCCAACTGGCTCGCGGCGCTGGGGCCCAGGCCCAAGTAGGGGCGGCGTTCCCAGTAGCGGGTGTTGTGGATGGAGAGCTGGCTGGGTTGCGCGTAGTTGCTGATCTCGTAGGGTGCGAGGCCAAGGTTCGGCAGTTCCGCCTGCAAGGCTTCAAAGGCATCGGCGACTTCATCCTCGGAGGGGAGTTGGAGTCTTCCAGAATCCACCTGGGCCTTCAGGGGGCAGTTCTTATCGAGATCCAGCATGTAGACCGAGAGATGCGTGGCACCGGCGGCGACCAGAGTGCGGGCGTCCGAGATCACGCGTTCCAGATCCTGTCCCGGGATGCCCACCATGAGATCCGCGCTGAGGCGCTGAAAGCCAGCAGCCTGGGCCATTCGCAAGGCATTGATACCCTCGGCACCATCGTGGATACGCCCCAAATATTGGAGTAGCACATTGTCGAGGGTTTGAACGCCGAAGCTCAGCCGATCAAAGCCAAGGCGCCGAGCCGATTGCAGCCACGCTGAATCGATGGTGCCCGGATTGGCTTCCAACGTGGCTTCCCTTAGGGGCGAGAAATCAAAAGCATCCCTGGCCACGCGAACCAAGTGAGTCAATTCTTCGGCCGTAAGGAGCGAAGGCGTGCCGCCCCCAAAATACAGCGTGTCGATTTCGGGATGATTCAGGGCCTGACCCCAGACCTGCAGATCGGCTGCCAACCGAGCTAGGGCTGAGTCCTTGAGCCCCACATCCCGAGTGGTGACGAAGGAGCAATAGGTGCAGCGATCCTTGCAGAAGGGGATATGGATATAGAGTCCGAGTGGCTGCTGTGAGGCGGCTTCGCGCAGGTGACGCAAGTGGGATGCGAGGGCGGGGATCACGGGGCTAGTCGATGCAGGTGTCGAGCACTTCGCACCAGAAGTGATGGGTCATCTGATGCACTTCCTGAATGCGAGCCGTTTCGGGGTTGGGGACGATCAGGGCTTCGTCGCAAAGGGTGGCCAACTGACCGCCATCGCCGCCCAGCAGCCCAAGGGTCTTCATGCCCTGCTCCTTCGCGGCGCTTACGGCCAAAATCACGTTGGGGCAATTGCCGCTGGTGCTGATGGCCACCAGCAGATCGCCGGGGCGGCCCAAGGCTTCGATCTGTCGGGAGAAGATCTTTTCAAAGCCATGGGCGCTACCAAGGGCGGTAAGGGTGGAGCTGTCGGTGGCCAGCGCGATGCCAGCCAAGGCTCTCCGCTCGTTTCCAGAGCGACCGCAGAGTGCTGCCGCAAAATGCTGGGCGTTGGCCGCGCTGCCGCCATTTCCGCAAACCAAGATGCGGCAACCTCGTCTCAGCCGCTCGGCCATATCCTGGGCCTGGGCGATGATGCGGTCGATCTCCGCTTTGAAAAAAAATTCCTTCAGGGTGGTGGATTCCTGGACGTGCTGAAGTAGGGTTGTTTTCATGGGCACGCTCCTGGGCCGATCATGCCAGGATTTTCAGCGCCATTCTTAGGGAACGCTGTCAAAGTAGATTTCAAATTCTTTCTGGAGATTTTCCAACCATGCCATGGATGGATTGGACCGCCCTCAACCATGTCGTTTTCGTGCACGTTCCCGTGGCAGTGGCCTTCTTGCTGCCTTGGGCTCTTTTCGCCGCCCAACGGGCAGGGCGCGGAATGCGGCCTTGGTGGGTGACGTGTCGCTACCTCGCCTGGATGGGCGTGTTGTTCACGGTGGTCACGGTCTTTAGTGGGTTTCTGCTCGCCCGACGGTTGAATTTCTTGACCCCCACCCAATTTCTAGCACCTGGAGGCAGTGGTGATGCGGCAACGTTCCGCCTTCATCAGATCCTGGCCGTGAGCAGTCTCTTCATGGGCCTTGTAACGCTCAAGGCCCTCTTTCGCCGCAGGGCCGACCATCAAAACATCGGTTTCCTGGGACTGCTGTTTGGTTTGATGTGGGCCGGGGCGAGTATTGGCGCCGGGTATTACGGTGGAAAATTGCGACAACCTACCGAACATGTCGAAGCGCCACCGCCGATCGCCGAAAAAACCGCCCCGATCGTGGCGCCTGCTCCCGAAGCCGATGCGTTGCCACGGATGCTGGACTACTTGAGCCTTGAACCCATGCACGTCGAACCGGTTCGAAACCCTCTGCACGGCAATCGATGGGTGCGGGTTTGGGTAACTCCCGGCGCTGAGGAAGCCTATCGCAAAGGCCAGAAATTGCCGGATGGTTCCCTCTTGGTCATGAGCAGCACGGAAGAACGCTGGGGTCGTCCAGGCCCCGATGCAGGGCCGCTCTACGCCATGGAAATGAAGGCGGGGAAACCCGTATTCGCCTTCTACTGGCCAAGGGTTCCGGTCGCCAAGCGCGGCGAGACCGGTGGTGCGGAGCGGGCCTACTGGCGAGGAGACGATGCCAAATTGTCCAGCTGCTTGACTTGCCATTTGGATGGCCTGGCACCAACCCGGGATCGAAGTGCCTGGACGGTGCCCAGGAAACCGAAAGTTGAGACCCCGGCGCTTTCTTAACAAGAATTCACATCGTCGCCCTGGGGCTTCTTCTAGCCTAGACTCGGGTTATGCGCAGCCTAATTTTCCTCATGGCTCTTCCTCTGTTCGCAGGGGTTTCGGGGAAGGTGAAAATCACCGATGCCACCGTGATCTGGGGCTCGGGCATTGAGCCCAAGGGCGCGATTCCTGCGGCCCGCTTTGAAGCGCGAGTGCACTTGATCGGGGCCAAGCGGCCACTGTTTCGGGTCTGGCGCGTGACACTCGGCCAATATCCCGGCCTGGAAAAACGCGGCGCCAAATTTCCAATGCTAGGCAAGAACCTGCCACTGGAGTCCCAAGTTACCGCCGGTCCAGCAGGTACCTGGGTCATTCAGGGAATCTGGCCGGGAGCCCCCAAATCCGAGGATCGAATGATGGTGGAGGTCCGCCAGGGTTCTCGTCGCCTGGGGTGGGCCACGTCGGGTGTGACGGAACAGCTGCTTCAACTGAGAGCGAAACAACCGGGAGAACTCCCGGATAGCATCGAAAAGTAATTAGAATCCGTGGGCTCGGGTGGATTTTTCTTTTACTCAAACCAACCTTAATAGGCGCGGATTGCGATTCCTTTGGGTCATCTTGGCCTGCCCTTCCACTTGCCGCTTTTATGAACATTGACCCGGAGGTTTTCATGCGACCCCTTTTCCTTCATAAGTCCGCTTGGGGTTTTCTTACCCTGATGCTGGTGGCTCTGCCTGTGGCCCAAGCCAAGGTGCCCTCCAAACAAAAGATTAAAGGGCCTGATCGGGCCGATCTGCGGGCCAAGGGCAACCTAGAGTTGTTTGGTGGTCCAGCCACGCCGGAGTATCTGGACTTCAAGGCACGGGTCGCGGAACGAGAGCTCCAGAAGTGGGAGCGTCTGATTCCGGGAACCAAAGCACAACGCTCGGGAATCCAGATGGCGGGCATCCCCGAAAAGACGTGGGTCAACATTGGCCCCAGTCGAGGACAGGGACAGCTGTACAAGATAGATGCCAATATCGCGGACACAGGCCGTCCCACTGTGATCCTGCCTCACCCAACGAATCTTTCGACCCTTTATGTCGGGTATGCGGGTGGTGGTTTGTGGCGTTGCACCAATGCCGACGTGGCGGCTGCGGGTGACTGGATTTGGACTCCCCTCACGGATGCTCTGCCTGCAGGCAGCCCCGCCGGAAACTTGTCCATCGGGGGTGCTGCCTTTAAGGTTGGCGATCCAAACACGATATATATGGCTCTGGGCGATATGATGCCTGGTTCGGCGGATAGCACGGCAGAGGGCAGGGGTTTCTTCATCAGCACAGACGGGGGAGACAGTTGGACTCGGGGTGGCACCCTGGGCGCCACCACTCGCGTCAAGACAGTCCTGGCTCTGACGGGCAACGTGATCCTTGTGGCTGGGAACGCGGGTTTGTTTCGATCCGCCAATGGTGGAACCTCTTTCGATGCGATCACATCTGGCCCACTGGCGGGTGCCAAGGGGTGGGATCTTCTACCAATGGCCAACGGCGATTTGGTCATGGCCTATCAGGGAGCGGATGCCGCCACGAGTGGGGTGGCCTACTCCACCGATAATGGGTTGACTTGGACTGCGGCCACCTACGATACGTCCCTTTCGACGTACGGGTTTGGACGAATCGCCTTGGCTGCCAATAGTGCCACGGTATACGGGTTATTCGAGGACGGTGCTGGGGCTTTCCAGAAAGGCATCATGAAGTCCACGGATAGTGGACGTACCTGGGCCTGGTACGGCAGTGCGGATTTATTCAATGTCAGCGGCGATGGCGATCAGGCCGGCTACAACCACATGATTGCGGTGGACCCCGCCAGCGTGAACACGGTTTTCGTGGGTACCAACCTCTCCATGTATCGCACGCTCAATGGTGGTGTGAGCTGGGAGCGCATGACGCAGTGGATGGGCAGTGATCGGCACTACCTTCATGCGGATTACCATGTTCACGCTTGGGCCCCTTCCGGCCCGAAGACGCTCTACGTGGGGACCGATGGCGGCCTCGCTGTAGTGAGAAATCCGGATATTGTCACCATTCCCACGGGTTCTGGTGGCCTTCTCTCGGACCCCACCTTTATTGATAACCGGCGTAATCGCAATATCACGACCCAGTTGGTGTACCACATCGGCTCCACCACGGCCGCAACTCCGGTGGGGGCGAAGGATCGGGTTATCGTGGGTCTCCAGGACCAGGGCACTCGTCTCCGCACTGAGACTGGTGTGGCAACCCAGAGCTACAACCTTAAGATCGGTGGCGATGGCTTTGGATGCCTGATCCACCCCTACGATGGAAACAAGATGCTCGGATCGGTCTACTACACCGATATCCAGCGCACCACCAACGGGGGAGAAACCTGGGCTGATGCTGCTGGGATCACCGGGTCGAGCAGTGATACCACGGCACCTTTCTTTACTCGCATCGCTCTAGATATGACCGATCCCACGGGAAACCGTGTCTACACCTACACCAAAACCGTGCCCTTTGTTTCCACGGATTTTGGTGCGAACTGGACCGCCATGCCGACCGAAGGCCTGACTTCTCCTAATCCAATCCGACATATCGTGGCTTCTCCCTTAACGCCCAACCATGTGGCCGTGGCGCTCAATGGTGGTCGCTTGGCGATCACTACGAATGGAACGACCTGGACCACCGTGGCCGGCACCGCCTTCCCCGGTAGTGGCAGCTACATGAACTGCGTTGCCTTCGACACAGCGGATTCCCAGATTCTGTACGCCTCTTCCGTGGCCTTCAGTGCGTCCAGCAACCACATCTGGAAAACCAGCAATGGCGGTACCACATGGGTGGCGGTGGATGGAACCGCATCCGCCAGTAACGGTTTTCCCTTCGGCGTGCCGGTGCACATGGTCAAGGTTGATCCCATCGATCACACCACGGTCTATGCCGGGACAGATTTGGGCCTCTATCGTTCTATCGATTCGGGCACTTCCTGGACGCGATTCGGCAGTGGGCTTCCGCTGGTTTCGGTTCGCGATATCTACATTGCCCCCGACGGCACCTTCATGCGTATCGGCACTCATGGCCGCGGTGTTTGGGAGATGGAGGGCGTGACCACCAACTACGCGCCCCGGATTACCGCCCAGCCGAAGAGTTCAACAGTCTCCGCTGGTCAGTCCGTCACCTTTTCTGCAGCTGCGGTGGGCCTGCCTGCCCCCACTTTCCAGTGGCAGGTTTCCACCGATGGCACAACCTGGACGGGCATCACGACGAATGGAACATCCAGTTCTTACACGGTGTCCAACGTGGCTTATGCCGACTCGGGCAAGCAATACCGAGTCGTGGCCACCAACACTGTGTCCAGCGCCACCAGCAGCAGTGCCACCCTTACGGTTCAGGCCCTGGGCAACGCGACGACCGTCAGCAGCACGACTGT
>JFJP01034753.1_pt1 | contig 32501 bp, 27 predicted proteins | sample 431651 | NCBI WGS metagenome assembly JFJP01 (sample SAMN02602958, study PRJNA72255) | Microbial mat metagenome, whole genome shotgun sequencing project. | biome: fresh water; feature: sink hole; material: water; isolation source: purple microbial (photo- and chemosynthetic) mats found in... | reverse complement strand
CGTACGGGTGCTTGAAGTGCTTCTTGAAGAACGACAGAGTCGGAATCATGATGAGTATCATGAAATAGAAGGCCATGTTGAGGTTGTCGGCAACGATCAGGGCGTTGACGGTGTTCTTCTCTGCCTTGAAGGCATCAGCCATGGCAACGAAGTTGACACCGCCGCCGATGTAGCTGCCCGTCATCATGCCGACAACCTTGTTCGGCTCGGGTATGAGCTTGCCCAGGAGGGCCACTGCTACCAGTGCACCAAGCATGGTGCCGACTGAAGAGATGTTGAAGGCCAGGAAGGTGCGGCCGCTGCTCTTCCAGATTTTCCGGACATCTGCCTTGAAGAGGAGCAGTGGCACGGCCGTCGGTATGATCTTGAGATTGGCGAGTATGAGCGCACCGAGCAGGGCGATGATGGCACCGCTGACTTTCGAAGCCCATTTGAACTTCTGCTCGAGGTAGATGCTCACGGCTGCCCAGCCGATCAGGATCGTCCAGAGTGCCCAGGTGTCATCCGCTTTGAAGAACGTCATTCAGTACCTCCTGTTGGTATTCAGTAAATTGAACGTAGTTCACTATACGGGTGGTTTTTAAAAAACACAAACGAAATTTTCAATATTTTAGAAATATTTATATTTAACTATAATATATGCAATTACAGTAGTAATGGAGTTGAGCTGCCGCATTTATTCAGACGGAATGTGTATGTGATGGGCATTCCAGGCTTGTGAATTTGATGGATTGATAAAAATATTCATCATATTGAATTGTTTATAAAACAGCCAATGGAAATACCTGGTAAGAATTGATCAGGCGAGTCTGGCTTGACCAAGCGCTGGCGCGTGCGTACTCTACCGTAATGGATATCGATATAGGGAAGAAAGTAAAGGAACTCCGCAATACGGCCGGGTTGAGCATCAAGGATCTTGCAGCCAAGGCCGATGTATCGACCGGACTCATAAGCCAGATCGAACGGAACCTGGTCGTACCCTCCGTCACCGTCCTTTACCGGATTGCCATGTCCCTGGGTGCCAGCGTCGGCTATTTCTTTGGTGAAGGACCAGCCGTTCGCAACGACCCTGTCGTGCGCCAGAGCGAGCGAAAACGCCTGAGCATTGATGGAATCAACGGAATTTACGAGTTGCTCTCGTCCAGTGCCAGCAAGCGACTCGAATTCATACACATAACGCTCAAAGGCCGTGAATCGTCCCGCATGGATATGATCTCCCACGAGGGCGAAGAATGTGGCTATGTACTCAAGGGCCACATGCTCATCAAACTCGGGCAGGAAGAGTACTACCTCGGCGAGGGTGATTCCATGACCTTTGACTCGAGCATACCCCACCGGTACCTGAACATAGACGATGTCGAGTGCGTCTCCATCTGGGCCATGACGCCTCCTTCGTTCTGAGTCCGTTTGCCTGACTGCCATCAGAATATTGAACGATGCAGGTTGACACACACAATAATCAGTACTAGCCTTGCGGGCGGAGTGGCTTGCGTGGCCGCACCGTACACCTGACATCAGCGAAGGACTGTCATCATGATCGAACGACCGACCTGGGCAACGGTAGACACCGCCGCCATACGGGGCAATATACAGCGGATTGCCGCGCGACTCTCCCCGGGGGTGCGGATCTGCGCCGTGGTCAAGGCTGACGGATACGGTCATGGTGCGGTCGCTGTCTCAAGGGTTGCCCTGGAGGCCGGAGCAAGCATGCTGGCTGTGGCCATAGTCAACGAGGCTGTGGAACTGCGCGTAGCCGGTTTTACTTGCCCGATACTGGTCATGGGCCCCGCTGAAGCCTGCGATGCGGCGCGCATCGTGGACTATGGCCTGGACGCGACGGTCTACGACCTGGCAGCGGCGCAGGCCCTGTCCGATGCGGCGGTTTACGCGCAGGGAAAAGCCGCAATACATCTCAAGATAGACACCGGGATGAGGCGGGTAGGCTGTGAGCCCTCTGATGCTGCCGGCCTGGCTACCGCCATCGCTGCGCTGCCTGGGGCAAGGCTGGCCGGCGTGTTCTCGCATTTTGCGACGGCGGACGCGGAGGACCTGGGTTTTGCCAGGGTGCAACTGGCACGCTACAGGGCTGCACTGGACGCGATCAGTGCAGCGGGCATTGATCCTGGCATCAGGCACCTCGCCAACAGCGCGGCCGCCATCAGGTTGCCCGAGGCTGGTTTCGACATGGTCAGGCTCGGCATCGCCATGTACGGCCTCAAACCCTCGGCGGACCGCGAATGGGAAGTGGAACTGAAGCCTGCGCTATCGCTCCGTACCCGCGTGTCCATGGTCAAGGATATCGCCGCGGGCGAATCCGTAGGGTATGGGCGCAGGTTCACCGCCGCCAGGAAAAGCCGCATCGCGACGCTACCGCTGGGCTACGCCGATGGCTGGCCGCGGGCCTTGTCCGGCCGCGTGTCGCTCCTCGTCCGGGGCAAACGCGCACCACTGGTCGGGAGCGTCTGCATGGACCAGTGCATGCTCGATGTAACGGACGTACCCGGCGTTTTGGCCGGTGACGAGGTGTTGCTGTACGGTACCGCTGAATTGCCCGCGGACGAGATAGCTGCGGCTCTTGGTACCATCAACTACGAGGTAGCATGTCTGGTGGGCAGGCGGGTTCCACGCGTGTACGTCTAGGGAGTCAACCCCGAGCCGAAAAACAAATTGCGTCAAATTATCTAATATGATATATTAGCGCTATGAAATTCAGCGAATTGCTCAATCTTGTTGCTGATGAGCCGATTTTTTCATCCAGTCTGCTGTTGTCTGGAAACGTGAATGATCGACAAGTACGGCTACAGCTGTCGCGCTGGGTTAAGTCCGGGCAATTGGTTCAGCTTCGCCGTGGATTATATGCCTTGGCCACTCCCTGGCGAAAGGTCGAACCGCACCCGTTTCTTGTTGCCAACCGTCAGCATCCGGGTAGCTATGTGAGCCTGCAGTCCGCGCTGGCTTGGCATGGGGCTATTCCCGAGCAGGTGCATATCATGACCAGCGTAGGACCCGGGCGCCCCGAGACGACGACCACAGCACTGGGTACGTTCAAGAATCAGCACATTTCCGATGCACTGTGCTTTGGCTTTACACGGATCGAAGTGGCTCCCCGCCAGAGCGCTTTTGTGGCAACGCCTGAAAAGGCCTTGCTCGATCTGGTTCATCTCACACCCCGAGGAGATTCCATAGGATTTTTGCGGGAGCTTCGTTTGCAAAATCTGTCTGTATTCCAAAATACGGTTCTGGATAAAATGGCACGACGCAGCGGCAAGCCGAAGCTCATGCGGGCATCCGCCATGATATCCTCACTGCTTGACGAAGACGAGGGCGAAGCCCTGTGAAGGAGTATCTGAGACAGTTGACGGAAAGCGCTGCGAATCCGATGGCCCGCAACGCTCTGGCGCGGGAATATCTTCAAGCCCGTGTTCTGGAAGCGCTTCAGGAAGCGGGAAGTTTCATGCGCTGGGCATTTGTGGGCGGTACCGCTTTGCGTTTCCTGTTTTCCATTCCACGCTTTTCAGAAGATCTGGATTTCTCGTCGATCACTCCAGGGGAGAATACTGGTTTTCGCGAAGCCTTGGCCGAGGTACAGAGGGTGTTTTTACGTGAAGGCTACCGGATCGAGATTATCGTCAATGAGCGGACGACCGTAGCCTCGGCCTGGCTCAAGTTTCCGGGGCTTCCGTACGAAATCGGGCTGTCACCGCATCAGGCTCAAGTACTTTCAATCAAGCTCGAACTTGATACGCAACCTCCTCCAGGAGCGCGCCTGGAAACATCGATTGTACGACGTCACTGCACTCTCAACTTGTGCCATTACGATAAATCATCTCTACTCGCTGGCAAGCTTCATGCCATTCTGAGCCGTCAATGGACCAAAGGTCGCGATCTCTACGACCTCGCCTGGTACTTGGCTGACCGCAACTGGCCCGAGCCGAATCTCGTCCAGCTCAATGCGGCCCTGACGCAAACCGCATGGAAGGGTCCGACCTTGAGCGACAGCAACTGGCGTGGTGAGCTTGCGCAAAGGCTTGAAGTCCTAGACTGGGAGCGCGCCCGTGCGGATGTACGGCCGTTTCTTGAACGGGAACGTGATATCGAGCTAGTCTCCTATGAAATTATCAAAAAACTGCTGAATCCGGCATGAATTTTCTGGCGTCGCCAATCACAAGGGGTCAGACCCCAAGCTGGCAAATCGCCGCGTCCTCCAGTGCTTTTTCCGGCTCCTTGCCGCGAGCAACGCACCAGTCGAGGTAATCATCAACAGAATCATGGAACGCTGCTTCTGCTTCTTCGACCGATCGACCCTGGAAGGTGACTACGGCCCGAAGACCCTTGAGTTCTCCATGAATTAGTTTGGCATCCTCGTCAATGAAGGTTTTGGCATAATAACCCTTGTACTGCATCCTGTACCTGTGCCCTGAGGCTAAAGTAGGGTCTTTAATTCCGGCAGCGCCTTGATCTCGTAGGTGGGTTGCAGCCCGGAGTCGTTTGCCTTTGAACCGGGGTTGAACCAGCAGGTATCAATGCCGAAATTGATGCCGCCCCTGATGTCGGAGCTCAGCGAGTCTCCCACCATGATCATCGCCGCCTTGTCGGTGAAGCCGAGCCCGGCGCAGGCGTGCTCGAAGATGGCCGGCGAGGGTTTGCTGCTGCCGGCTTCCTCGGAGATGATCAGCGCGCTGAAGTACTGTTCCAGGGGCGAGCCGTGGATCCTGGCGCGCTGCACGTCCTTGATGCCGTTGGTCACGGCGACGAGCATGTATCTGCCGCGGAGGTAGGCGCATGTTTCTTCGGCGCCAGGCAGCAGGAATACACCCTTGCCGAGTTCCTGGAGGTATGCTGCACTGAATGCGGCCGGGTCGGCTTCCGCATGCATCCGTTCGAAGAGCAGCCTGAACCGCTCGACCTTCAGCGTCTCCTGGTCGATTCCTCCCTGCTCCAGCTTCCGCCACACGCCCGCGTTGATCTCCTCGTACTCGAGCACCGCGCGTTCCGAATACTCCAGCCCGAACTGCCCGAACGACAGCCTGAGCGCCTGCTTCTCGGCCTGGTAGAAATCCAGCAGGGTCTCGTCCAGGTCGATGAACACCAGCTCGTATCGCTTCATGATTTTCCGTGCCCCGAGAGCAGGGTGTCGAGTGCGAGCCCGCACAGGAGTATGGCGGTGCCCGCAATTTTGAGCACATCGATGGCGCCTTCGCCGATGGCATCCATGATGATGCCGGCCACGGTCTGGCCTGTGAACATGAGTATGGTGAACATGAAGACCGACAGGCGAGGGACGATGACATTTATGGTAGAAACGACGATGATGCCGATGAGCCCTCCGCCCATGGCCAGGAACGGGCCGGCCTCCACGACTGCCGCGGCCGCATCCTGAAATGACGGGCGGATGAAGAGCGCAAGCACCGCCGTCGTCACCAGGCCTACGGCATAATTGGCCCGTACGCTGTAGAACACGCCCTTGGTCGCGCCTAGTCCTGCGTTGAGCACTGTGGAGAGGCCTGAGGTAACCCCGGCTCCGAATGCCACGAGCACTGCCGGTCCGGCCAGGTGCCAGTTGCCACCCATGACCGCCACGCCAGCCAGGGCCAGCGCGATACCTGGCAAGCGTCGTACAGAGAGCGGATACTTCGTGCGGCCCAGCATCCCTGTCGCGTCGGTGATGACGGAGAAGATGGTCTGCCCGAGCAGGGCCACGGCCATGGTCAGCGAGGCGCCGAGAGCGGAGAACGCGTAGTTGCTCGAGAAGACAGTGCTTACACCCACGAGGCCACCCAGGTAATGCCAGAGCGGAATCTTGCCGGGCAGCTCCTTGTCGCGCCGTACGAGCGAGATGATCATGATGGCGATGAGCCCCGTGGTGTGGATGACAAGCACCGCCACGACAGGTTCGGCAATTTCAGAGAATCTGCTGTTGATGCCGCTCATGATCGTTACGAGGGCTCCGACCAGAGGCGCGAGGGCTCCGTACATGGGGCCTCCTTACGTATGACCCGAGTATCGCAGAATTAGCATGGATCGAACAGGACTCGGCATATCCGGCAGACTGGCGGAGTCCAGTACTCTTCCGTATACTCACCTGTATGAAATTCCGCGATCGTTCCGGTAGCCTCATGCCAGACTTCACCGTACTGGCACCGCTCTTCGTGCTGTTCATCACCTCGCTTTCCGGCCCGAGCCTCGGCGAGGCCATGCGCAGGAGCCAGCTGCTCTTTACGCACGGGTGGACGGCGGTGGCACTGTGGGCCCAGGTCGTACTTCTCGACGTGCTCCTGTTCCTGTATTTCCAGCCGGTCTACAAGCTGCACCGCCGCTGCATTGCCTCCTGTCTTGAGCCGCACACCCGGATTGACCTGGCGATGCGGAGGCTCAACCATGTACGGCTGTTCACGATCACGGCCTCTGTTGGAGTATTCGTCGCGGGACGGCTCGTCATGTCGTATCTCGATGCGGGTGGTGTGGCATCCACAGCGACGGTGCGCCTCCTGTTCGTCTTCGAGGCGGCGATAGCGGGCTTCTTTGTAGGTACCATCCTTACCCTGCAATCCGAAGACCGGCTATACAAGGCCCGGCAGACGATCATGCACCTGGGATCGGACGAGCAGGTCGGCTACTCGTCGCTCTATTCTAAAATGACGCTGATACTGCTGGCGATAGCGCTGTTCATGACGCTACAGGCCTTCTCGTTTGCGGGTAGTGCCGTATCGCTGTCGCAGATGGCAAAGCCTGATCCAGCGGCGGTGCACCAGGGCTTCCTTTCCGCCCCTGAATTGCTCTCGCAAGCAAAGCGTTACGAGGGGCTCAAGGATCTGCTCGGGGTGTTCTTCTTCAAGGCCCTGGCGCTCGGCGCGTTCGTCGTCCAGCTGATCTTCCAGCTCAAGCGGCTGATAGCCAGGCCGCTGGGAACCATCCTTGACAGGCTCAAGGCCCTCAACTCGCCTGATCCGGTAGCCGGCAAGGTCATCGACATAGTCCAGAACGACGAATTCGCAGCCGTGTTCCGTCTGATCAACGGCCTGATAGGCAAACAGGAAGGGCAGCTCAAGGCATCGGAGCGGCGGCTCGATGATCTTGTGACAGGCGCTGCCGATCCCATCATCGCGTTCGATGGTACGAGGCGCATAGTCCTGTACAATCCGGCGGCCGAGAGCCTGTTCGGCTGGAGCCGCGGAACGGTGCTCGGTTCTGGCCTGGAGCGCTTTCTCGGTGGCGAAACCGGTGTTTTGGCGGACGGCGATGCAAGCCTGGCGCGGCTCCCGTGGTTGCGCGCTGACGGATCCAGCGTGCTGATGGAGTCGCACCTGGCGCGCACGGGCTCGGGTGACGACGCCTGGACCACGGTGATACTCCGCGACATTTCCAGACAGGCCGAGATCGAGGAGACGCTGCGCCGCGCGCGGACCGAAGCTGAGAACGCCAGCAGGATGAAGAGCGAGTTCCTGGCCAACATGAGCCACGAGCTCCGCACGCCGCTCAACGCGGTGCTCGGCTTTACCCAGCTTATCGAGAACGACCGCAACCTGACCGACGCCCAGCGAGAGCGCCTGCGTATCATTTCGCGGTCCGGGGAACACCTGCTCGCCCTGATCAACGACATCCTCGACATCTCCAAGATAGAGGCCGGCAAGATGGAGCTGCACGAGTCGGTCTTCGACCTGCCTGAACTCATAGGCGACCTGAGCGACATGTTCGAGCTCAAGTGCAACAAGAAGGGCCTGCGCCTGTACTTCGACACAGTGGAAGATCTGCCGCGCCACGTGCGCGGCGACCTGGGCAAGCTCAGGCAGGTGCTGGTCAACCTGCTGGGCAACGCGGTCAAGTTTACCGCGGAGGGTGGCGTGGGCATCCTGGTGGGTCGCGACGGAGCCGGCATCCGTTTTGCGGTGCGCGACACGGGCAGGGGCATACCAACGGACGAGCAGGAGGCCATCCTGCAGCCCTTCGTGCAGGCCAGCACCACCGACCACGAAGGCGGCACGGGGCTGGGTCTGGCCATTTCCAGCCGCTACGTGGCTATGATGGGCGGCACGCTCTCCGTGAAGAGCGCGCCTGGTGAGGGCAGTGAATTTTCGTTCACCATTCCCCTGTCGCCAGCCGAGGCCGCTCCGGCGGAACGCGACGACGGAGACCTGGACATAACGGTGGAGCCAGGCACGCTGGCCCTCGTGGTGGACGACCAGGAAGCAAACCGCATCGTACTCAAGGAGATGCTGGAACGTGTTGGATTCGCGGTGATAGAGGCCAGGAATGGCCGCGAGGCAGTGGAGCGTACCGGCTCTGAGCATCCGGAACTGGTGTTCATGGACATCAAGATGCCGGTGATGGACGGCTACGACGCCGTTGCGGCGATAAAGGCCGATCCGGAAATCGCTGGCTGTCGTGTGTTCGCGCTGACGGCTTCCGCGTTCAGCCATGACCGGGCGCGCATTGATGCCGCCGGCTTCGACGGGTTCATGGCCAAGCCGTTCAAGCAGGGTTCGTTGTACCGGCTGGTCGCCAACCATGGCGGGGTGCCGGTGCTGTCCAGCCGGTCTGAAACACCGGGACGGCAGACCGGGCAGGCTGGTGTACCCGCAGGCGCTCCGGATGCGGCCGCGGTAGCGATGGCGGCCGTGGTCCTGGGCAACGAAGGCGCAGGCCGGCTGGATGCGGCGGCTGCCATAAACGATTTTGCGGCTTTGCAGGCAATGGCAGCCGGGCTGGCCCCTCGGGCACCGGTCTTCGCTGCCGCTCTGCACGCTGCCGCCGCAGCCTTTGACGAGGACGGTCTGCAGGTGCTCATTGCGTCGCTCCGCTCGTCACCCGGCGCAACTATGGAACAGAGCCCGGCTGGGCAGGAAACTGGAGGCAATGATGGCAGATGAAGGCTCTCTGGTACTGATAGTCGATGACATAGAAGAAAACCTCAAGGTGCTCGGCGATACGCTGACGCAGGCCGGGTTCCACCCGCTGCAGGCCAAAAGCGGCGAGCGGGCGCTCCAGATTGCCGCCAAGGCCCACCCCGACCTGATACTGCTGGACATCAAGATGCCCGGCATGGATGGCTTTGAGACGATCAAGCGGCTCAAGGCCGATCCGGTCACGGCCGACATTCCGGTGATATTCATTTCAGCGCTCAACCAGATAGAGGACAAGGTACAGGGGTTCCGCTCCGGTGCCGTGGACTACGTCTCCAAGCCTTTCCAGAAGGAAGAGGTTGTGGCGCGCGTCGGTACGCACCTTCGGCTCAGGCAGGCGCTCCGCAGCGTGGAGCGCGAGCGGGAGAAATCAGACCAGCTGCTGGAATCGATACTGCCCGCGGGCATAGCCACGGAACTCAAGGAAACGGGCAAGAGCGAACCGCGCTCGTTTCCGGACGTCAGCGTGCTGTTCACCGACCTGGTCGATTTTACCCGGATTTCTGCTACCCTGACGCCCCGGGAACTGATCGGCGAGCTCAACGACCTGGTCGGCGCGTTTGACGCCATCATGCGCTCCCATGGCTGCGAGCGCATCAAGACCATAGGCGACGCGTACTTTGCCGTCAGCGGCATGCCCGAGCCAAACGCAGACCATGCGCTCGACCTGTGCCGGGCCGCGCTGGCCATGCGCGACTGGCTGACGGACCGGAACACCCGCGCGCCAGTGCGTTGGACCATGCGCCTGGGCATACATTCCGGCGAGGCTGTCGCCGGCATCGTGGGTACCCGGCGCTACATCTACGACGTGTTCGGCGACACGGTGAACATGGCCAGCCGCATGGAATCCGCCTCGGAACCCATGCGCGTCAACATATCGGCCGTCACCGCGGGGCTCCTCGCCGGTCGCCTAGCTTGCGTTCCCCGCGGCTCCATCGAGGTCAAGGGTGCCGGTCCCATGGAGATGTTCTGGCTGGAAGGCTGAACCCGCCTGCCGCGGCTTCCTGGGGTAACGCAGATAGGGTGCCAGTGCCTCGTTCTTTGATCCACCCGCGCCGTCGTAGGTCAGCGAGAGGACCGGCACGCCCGTCACCTCTTCGATCTGGGCGTTCATGGCCTCGGTGACCATGCCCGCGCAGCAGAAGACGGGGCTGAGCTGCACGAACAGCGACACGTCGGGAAAGTGCTTCTTTATGTACCAGGTCTTGAGCAGGTTCTCGGCCGATTCACCCGAGTTCTCCTCGAGGACGCCGTAGCGGGCCAGGATGTCTTTGGCCGGATCGTCGAACTCCGGATTGGTTTCCTCGAGCAGGCGGTCAAATGCGCGGTAGTAGGCTCTTTCCAAAACCTTCGAGGCTGCCATGAGGGCCGAGGTGGTCAGGAAAATGCCGTATTTGCCTTCTTTGACCCAGCGCGAGAAGTAGGTGGTGGAGATCATCTTGGCGTACTGGTTGTACGGCATCGAAATAACCTCTCCGCCGTTCTCTTCTATGAACCGGATGGCGTCCTGGTTCATCACCTTGTTGTCGCGCACGTAGAAATCCCCGAACAGCGAGACCAGTGGATTGCGGCGGCTCCTGTCCCAGGCTATGGCCTCGAACAGGGCCACGATGTCCTCGGCCGCCTTGACCTTGTTGCGCTTCCTGTCGTCGAACGCGGGTACGAGGATCTCCATGGCCCGTGTCGTGGCGGCATCGGTGCTGCCGGGTACCAGTTCGTAGGGCCGTATCCGGCACGAAAGCCGCCTGATGAGGCCTGCGAACAGGTATGACAGGTAGGCGTCTATGGCGGCGTGCGGCGAGATGTCCAGGAAGGATACCTGGCCGACATAGACCAGGGAGTGCTCGAAGCCGCCACCCATGCCGTTGAAGATGGTCTTTATCTGGTGCGGGTAAAGCGGGATGTTGCATGGCAGGGTCGACCGGGCCATCCACAGCACGCACCTGGCCGGGTCGAGGCCGTGCTTGCGCACCGTATGCGCGAACGACTGGGCTATGGCGTTGAGGGGCAGGCACTGGCCGTTGTTGGTGGACACACTCTGGCGGATGGTCTCGTCGGTTTCCTCCATGACGACGGCATCGACGCCGGCCGCACGCAGCGTCGCGGCGAGCAGCGGGGCAGCAAGGTCGTCCCAGTTGGGCATCAGCATGGTCTTGCCCTTGAGTGTCGTGTTGTAATGCGGGTTGACGCGGGAGAAATCCCTGATGGTGAGCCCGGTTGCCGGTTTGAATGCGGCAGAACGCTCGTGGTGGTTGCGGAACGCGCGGATGGCTGCCTCGATGCGCGTCTCGTAGCCCACGGCACTGTCGTGTTCGTCCAGTTCCAGGATGAGGAAGGGCTTGCCGTAGGTCTCCATCACCGACTTGAACGCGTCTACGACGAAGGAGTCCGGGCCGCACTTGAACGAGGTGACAAGGGTGGGGTAGAGGCCTTCGGTCCGCGCCACCGTCTCTGCGGCCTCCAGTATGCGCTTGCCGTATTCCCACGGGATCTCCCGGAGAAGTGGCTGTATCATTGACCTGGCTTCAGGCGTTGGTTCGAGCATGTCCTGGTACCAGGCCGGCACGCCGCGGTCGGCCAGCATGTCGGGTATGCCCTTGTTCATGCCTGATGGCAGCACCGAATAGGGCCTTCCGAGGAGCACGACTTCAATGCCAGGTTTTTTCCCGGAAAGGGCCGGTTTCCTGTCGGCGAACAGGGCCTTGAGGCGTAGCCCGCGTTCGGCCCGGAAGCGCTCGGCACGGTCCCAGGCTTCAGACACGGCATTGCGGGTCAGTGGCAGTTGCGCCGTACCGTTCAGGCAGCGGAAAAGCTCTTCCTTGACGCGGAAGCTCGTATAGCTTGATTCCACCATGGGCTGGAGGAAGCGGCTACGGTCAGCGAGTTTTGCTACGAGGGTGGAGGCAAACTGGGTCTGATAGCAGTACAGCCGGCTGCCCTTGTCCTTCTCCGTCTTCTTTTCAAGGTACACAGGCACGAACACGAAATCCGCCTTGTCCAGCAGGGACAGCACGTGCCCGTGGAAGGCCGCTATCGGGGCGCAGAACTCTGCACCCATCTGCTCCTTGCCGGTGGCTACCATGTCGGTGCGGTTTTCGCTCTCGACTGTTTTCAGTCCAAGCGCATTGAAGAACACCTTCCAGAAACCCATATCCTCGACCAGGGACAGAGCCGAGGGCAGGCCTATAGTAAGTGCAGGTGCCTTGCCTGCCGCGGCCATGGTGGCGGTGGCCAAGGCCGGCAGGGCCGTTCGTGCCGCGTTCTCGGCACCGGCGCGCAGGGCGGCCAGCCTGGGCGGTCCTGGCTTTCTGGCCACGAACGATTTGGTGGCCCAGTCCCGGCCGCAGAGGAAGCCGAAGGCTACCTCCTCGCCGTCTACCGTTGCTACCGAGAGCTTGCAGTGGTTGCCGCACAGGTCGCAGACCTCGCTGCGCACGGGCAGTTCGATGCGGTGCAACCCGGTGCCGCGGAAGGCGGTCGTTGGGCCGTCGCCGCGCGCGATGTCGCTGCGGAAGGCTACTTCGTCACGCAGGGTCAGCGCAGCGCCGAGGGCACCGGTCAGGTGGCAGAAGGGCGAGACGAGTATGGGTCGGCCGAGTTTCTGTTCAAAGGCAGCCACGAGGGAACGGTTCTTGGCGGTGGCTCCCTGGAAGAATACGACTCGGCCTATGTTCTTCTCGCTGGCAACCTTGCGGAGGTAGTTTTCCCGCACCGCGTGCAGGGCCGCGGCGAGCACCTCGGGGACGGTGCAGCCGGAGGCCAGCAGGTGGTTGATGTCGCGTTCCATGAACACGGTGCAGCGGTCGCTGACCTGTGGGGCCCGCACACCGTCGGCGAGGGCCGCATAGTCGCCCACATCGATGCCGAGCTTGCGCGCCTGCTCCTCTATGAAGCTGCCGGTGCCTGCCGCGCAGACATTGTTCATTATCGACGAGGTAACCCTGCCGTCCCGTAGCGTAGTGAACTTGGAGTCCTGCCCGCCTATCTCGATGATGGTGTCTACCCTGGGGTCCAGCTCCACGGCTGCGCGGGCGTGGGCGCTGATCTCGTCGAGCACCAGGTCTGCGCCGGCTATGCCGCCCACGAATTTGCGTCCGGAGCCGGTGGTAGCGCAACCAAGGATGTTCAGGCTGAAGCCCTTGCGTTCCCCGAGTTTCTCCATTGACTCGAGCAGCGACTGGAAGGCCTCCACGGGGCGGCCTGAGGTGCGCGTGTAGAAGCCGGCCACCATGCGGCCGCTGGAGTCGACAAGCGCGGCCTTGGTGCTCGTCGAACCTATGTCTATCCCCAGCCATGCGTCGAGGGCTGCAGGAGCGTTCTGGTACACGTCCACCTCGACGACCAGGCCTGGCCGCCCGCCGCGTTCACGCGTGGGTTCGCGATAGCTCTCGTGCGCGGCGAAATCCGGGTACCTGGAGTGCGTGAGGGCCAGCGGTGGATAGAAGCCGTCCCTGTCCAGCGGTAGTTCCGTGCGCAGGGCTGATGCGGAAACGAACGGCTGTCCGGCCTTGCCTTCGCGCAGGAACAGCAGGGCCGCGCCGATGGCTCCGTGCCAGGGTGCTTCCTCGTCGCGTACCAGTTCGAGGCCCGTGATGGTGCGCACCCGGGACAGCACCGCGTCATTCAGGGCTACGCCGCCTGAAAACACCACCGGGCCGCGAACCGGTTCGCCGCTGAAGAGCGCGTCTACGAGGTTGCGCGCGAGGCCTCGGCAGAGCCCGTCGCTGATGGCTGCCAGGGAGTAGCCTTCCTGCTGGGCGTGTATGAGGTCTGTCTTGGCGAACACGGCGCAACGGGTTGCCACTCTGGGCGGCTCCCCGGGATTGTCCAGCGCAAGTGCAGACAGCTCGGCGGAACTGGCCAGACCGAGGCGGCCGGCCTGCTGGTCAAGGAAACTGCCCGTGCCTGCGGCGCATCCCGAATTGGAGCGGCTGCCCTCGTATTCACCGTTTGCGTTGAACCGTGCCAGCGAGTACTTCTCGCCGCCTACTATCAGCACGGCGCCTGCCTCAGGATGGCGCGCGCGCACTGATTCCAGGGATGCCACCTGGGATTCGAAGCGCGCGTCCGCGGTGAGCTCGGCCAGTTGCCTGCCTGTCAGTGCTACGGCGCGGACCCCGGACAGGTCCAGCTCCGCGTCCACCCTGGCGAGTGCCGACGCTAGGTCGCCGCCGTGCGTGACGTACAGCCTGCCCCGCGTCGTTCCGTGCTCATCGACGGTGGCGGCAGCCAGGGTAACTGAACCTATATCCAGTCCTAGTATGAATGTATCTGCATTGTTCATGATATGCGCCTCCAGCGGCTATTGGTCGTTCAGTTGATCTTTGATGAGGTCCCACAGGCCGATGACTCCCGTCTTCCAGCCCTCGCGGTAGGCGGTGAGCGCTTCTTCCCTTGGCCCGCCTTCCATCCCGGTCAGACCCTGGCGGATCTCCCATGCGGTGGTTGCCCTGTCCTCGGCCTCTGTAGCTCCGGCTATCGATCCGACGATGGCGATGAGTTCGCGGTAGTGGGCGCGTCCTGCCCAGGCCCCGCCATCTGCCTTGCCTTCCGCTGTTGCCTTTTCGAGCAGGCCCCGTTTCTCCTGCTTCAGCCGTTCCACTATCCTGGGTATGTCCGCGCTGCCTGAAAGCATGCGCTGGAACTCTTCCTTGTGCCTGATAGCCTCGGAGACCGCGTCCTGGAATAGCCTGGAAAGGTTGAATGACGAACGCCATGCATCGATCTGCTTGGAGAGGTTTTCGTTGACTGTCAGGGTAATTTTCTTTGCCATGCTGGAAGTGACCTCGGTACGTGCTCGGTATATGACACGTATAGGTTAGTGCAACACGTGTTGCAAGACAAGATGCCAGATCGTGTCAGTTTGTACAAGGCCTCGAAACCGGGGTAGTGATCGCGTATACTTGATTGTCTATGGTAGAACGCATCCGCCGCATCTTCTTCGACTCGGGCAAAGTGCTGGTGTATCCCGTCTCGGGCGACTGGTTCATCCCCGCCGTGCTCGCCGACAGGCACGCCAGTCAGTGGGCCTGCCACCAGGCTGAGCCGGGTTTCGGCTCCCTGCGGCTTGGGCTCAACCGGATGCGTGCTGGCGCGTATCTCGACCACAACCACGTGGTACTCACCGAGGATGCCGAATACGAGCAGTTCCTTGAATATTACCGCATACTGTTCGACGGCTTGCCTGCGCTGCAGTCCGACGAGTTCGTCAGTGCCTGCGCCACCGCCAAGGTCCGTGACTACACCCAGGCGAGCTTCTACCCCGATGTGGCCGGGGCGATCGCGCGGCTCGGGACGAGGTACAGCCTGGGCATAATCTCCGACGCCTGGCCGTCAATCTTCGGCATGTACCGGACCCACGGCCTCTACGCGGCTTTCAATCCCTTCGTCGTTTCGTCGATGTACGGAGCCACCAAGGCGCAGCGGACACTGTTCGATGTTGCCTTGAGCAGCATCGACGAGGAACCGGCAGAGTGCCTGTTCGTTGACGATTCAATAGTCAACTGCAGGATAGCGGCAGAGAAGGGTATGCAGGTCGTGGTGATGTGCCGGGGTGGCGTTTCCATGAAGAAGTGGAACCTGCCCGCGGTACGCGACCTGACCGGACTGGAGGAGTTGCTCGTGGAGAGGGATCAAGCGTAGGGGCTGAGTTGTCTAAAACACCGCACAGGCATATACTTTTTCATGCTCAAACCGGTACAAAGCGTTGCCATCATAACCGATCACACCACCAATTCCCTGGGACTATTCCTGAAGAAGAACCTGGAAACGGTACTGTCTGGATTCATCTCCATAACAAACCATTACCTGAACGACCTTGATCCGGATTTTCGCATCGCCGATGACGTGGTGATGGTCATGACCAGGGACAAAGCTGTAGAGATAAAGAGCCGGCTGGATGATGCGAAGAAAATAATACTGGTCAACCGGACCATACGCTCGGATGAGATCTACCGCATCTGTTCGATTCCAGCAAATGCGAGGGTGCTGGTCGTCAACGACAATCATGAGACCACCGTGGATTTCATGGCCCTGTTGTACAAACTTGGAATCGATCACCTGGACATGGTTCCCTTTGATCCAACGGCCGACTACCCCGATGTCCATATTGCCATCACACCCGGTGAACGCCTGTATGTTCCCAAGCATATCGGGACGGTCATAGATACGGGGCACCGGTTCATCGATGTCTCTACCTTTATCCAGATCATCGATATGCTGCACCTGACGGACAGCGAAATTCAGAAAAGACTTTTCCGTTACTCGGATGACCTCATACCGCTCGAGAGCGGCCTCAACAGCCAGTACAGGCAACTTTATACAAAAAACCTCGAGCTTGATTCAATAATGAACGCCTCGCATGAAGGAATACTCCTCATAAACAACGAGGGAACCGTCAGTCTGCACAACAAGGCATTGGCAGTCATGCTGGGTACCGAGCCTGATATCGTTGGCGCTTCCATCGATTCGAGAATACAGGAACCTGTAAGATCCCTGTTGCGGCAGGATCATCTGGACAACGAATTGGTGCAATACCACGACCATACCTTCATCGTTTCCGGCCGCATCATGGAACAGTATGGCCAGCGATCCGGTACGTACTTCAATTTTCAGGATATAACCTACATCAGACAACTCGAGCAAAACCTCAACAAGAAGTTGCAGGGCAATGGTTTTCTTTCACGGTATACCTTTGATGACATTTTAACCGAATCACCAGCGCTGCGCCGCTGCATGCAGCTTGCTGAAAAGTTCGCTGCATCGGACCTGCCAGTATTCATCAGCGGAGAAAGCGGCACGGGCAAGGAGCTGTTTTCCCATTCCATCCATTCCAGGTCCAGCCGGCGCATGCAGCCGTTTGTTGCATTCAACTGCGCCGCTGTCCCGGAGAGCCTGATAGAGAGTGAGCTTTTTGGATACGAAGCCGGTGCCTTCACCGGTGCGGCAAAGGGCGGCAAACCAGGCCTGTTCGAGCAGGCCAACAATGGCACCATCTTTCTGGACGAAATTGGCGACATGCCGTACGTACTGCAGTCAAAACTGCTCCGGGTCCTGCAGGAACTTAAAGTCATGCGCATTGGATCCCAGCGCATCATACCGGTCAATATCCGTGTGATTTCAGCGACGAACCAGAATCTTGAAGAAAAGATGCGGATCGGGCAATTCAGGGAGGACCTGTACTACAGGCTCAATGTCCTTCCGCTCTGCATCCCCCCGTTACGGGAGCGTCCCGAGGATATTCTGTACTTGATGGATCGTTTCAGGCATGCCGCCAAGCCTGGCCAGTTACCGGTATCAGAAGAGGCCAGGCAGGTGCTGCTCGGGTATACATGGCCAGGAAACATACGTGAGTTGTGGAATGTAGCATCCTACGCAAGTTTCCTGGCAGAGGCGGTCATAACGATCGACTCGCTGCCTGAATACATCGTGCGGAGGGCGCAGGGGTTTGAGTCGGAGTTTGAACGGCTCGCTGCCAGTGATCTGGTCGGTCAGGGTTTTAGCGTGCTGAGGGTTCTGGTACAAGGCGGTAGCCCGGACAGGAGCCTGGGGCGCGCTTCCATTCAAATGTTGCTCCGGAGCCAGGGGCTGGACCTTACTGAAGGCAGGATCAGGGGCATCATGGGCAGCCTGCACGCTGAAGCTCTCATAGAGTCCGGAACGGGCAGGCTTGGAACCAGGGCAACTCCAAAAGGAAGTGCTTTGATAAACTGGCTCGATAATAGGCTGGTTGTGTAACCAGATTAACCTGATCGTGGTTGCTGGCTCGTTGCCTGTCTCCGGGGCTGGTGATAGTTTTCTTTTTGAAATTTTTGTAAGTACAAGTATTAAAAGAAACTATAATCAATGCTGAATGAATTTAATATTTCCGGTCTTCTGGCCCGCTTCTTGCATAGAGTAGCTGTAGACAAAGCCTGAAGGTGAGCCATGGAACGTACCGGAACCAACGAGAATACGAGAAGGCCTCTTATCGGAATCCTGGCCAACCTGCTGGTAGTGGAGTCCAATCCCTTTCCGGGGCTTGAGCGGTCGTATGTCAATCATGATTATGTAGCCGCGGTTGAAGCAGCCGGAGGCATTCCGGTTATGCTCCCGGTTGTGGGCAACCCGCAGACCATACGTGGCCAGATTGAAGCTGTAGATGCCGTGCTCGCGACAGGTGGTTACGATCCCGATCCAATGCTCTGGGGTGAACAGCCCAACCGCAGGATAGAATTCATCAATCCTGAAGTGGACCAGCATCAGCTCCAGGCCATACGGGTGGCTTACGAACTTGGTAAACCCATACTTGGCATCTGCAGGGGCCTGCAGATGATAAACATCGCGTTTGGTGGTTCACTGTACCAGGATCTTTCCCTGGTGCCTGACAGTTACATCCAGCATTACCAGAAAAGCCTGAAGTATGCATTTGGTCACCAGGTTTCGCTGGTCAAGGGCACCAGGCTATCAGCGGTGTTCGGTGATGCGGGCATGGCGGCCAATAGTTTTCATCATCTCGCCATCAGGGTTGTCGCCCCTGGCTTCCTGGTCAACGCGTATGCTCCCGATGGTGTCATCGAGGGCATCGAGAGCTCTGGCGGTGCTTCGGTCATGGCAGTTCAATGGCACCCCGAGATGATGTACCTGAAGCATCCCGAGATGCTCGGAATATTCCTGGATTTCATCGCGGTTACCAAGGAGGCTGTCACGTAATCTTTAAGGAGGCATTTTATGAAGAGGAAAATTCTTCACGCGGCTTTGATCCTGGCTGTCATTGCAATGGCAATGGTAGCACCCGTGTTTGCAGGAACAGATCCTGCTACGATTACTGTTGCCCTTCCATCGGACATTGTGTCCCTGGACCCGATGGACCACAACGACATCTATTCAGAGAAGGTATCGCTGCTGGTGTTCAACCGCCTGTTCAAATTCGATACGAGCTTCAAGGTCGTCCCGGATGTCGTTGCCAGCTGGAAACAGCCTTCTGCCAAGGAGTGGTTGTTCACTATCAAGAAGGGCGTAAAATTCCATGATGGCAGCGAGATGACCTCGGCCGACGTCAAATTCAGCATGGACCGCTCCAGGGAATCTGCCAAGGTCAAGCATGTGCTTTCAGAAGTCGAGAGCGTCGCTGTCGTGGACAAGTATACCGTCAAGGTGACTACCAAGGTCGCTTTTGCGCCGTTCCTCTTTACCCTGGCCCACGCCGGTGTTTCAATCGTTCCCCAGAAATATGCCAGCTCCGCCGACAAATGGAAGAATCCCATTGGTTCTGGTCCCTACCAGTTCGTGCAGTGGGTCTCCGGCGACAAGATTGTCCTCAAGAAGAACCCGAACTATTATGACAAGGCAGGCATGGCCCAGGCTTCCAGCCTGGTTTTCAAGGTCATCCCCGAGGCCACCAGCAGGACAATCGCCCTGGAGACCGGAGAAGTCGATGTCGTGCTCAGCCTCGACTCCAACGATGTCAAACGCGCCACGGCGGATTCCAGGCTGAAGGTGTACCAGAAGCCCTCCACCGATATCCAGTACATCGGCATGAACGCTGAAAAAGCTCCCTTTGACAACATAAAGGTCAGGCAGGCCTTCAACTATGCCATAGACAAGGATGCCGTCGTGCTCGTAGCACTCAACGGCTACGGTGAAGTTGCTTCTTCCATCATCCCCAGCACCATCTTTGGCCACAAGGACGGTCCCTATTCCTACGACCCCAAAAAGGCACAGGCCCTGCTCAAGGAAGCCAAATTCGACTTCAAGCAGGTCATCAAGCTGTGGGCTTCAGGCGACACCAGGAAGAAAATTGCCGAAGTCGTACAGGCCAACCTGAGTGAGATCGGTGTCAATGCCGAAATCGAGATGTTCGAGTGGGGTGCTTACCTCCAGGCTACCAATTCCGGAACCCAGGGCATATTCCTGCTCGGCTGGGGCTCCAACCCCGACCCGGATTCCATGCTTACCCCGCTTTTCAGCAAGGGCAGCATCGGTGCGCCGGCAGGGTGGAACTGGATCAGGCCAAGCGCCAGAAGATCTACAATGACATGAGCGATGTCATCATGGCCGACGCGACCTGGGTTCCCCTGTACACGGGCAACAACATCGTAGCCGCCAGCAGCAAGCTTCTGGGTGTCGAGCTGAGCCCCCAGGGTCTGTGGAACCTCGAGAAACTGCACTATTGATCCTGTCGGGAGCGCCTGGCCGCAATGCAAGGCGCTTCCGACATTTCCTTCCGCGGGGGTAGCATGATTTTTCGATATATTTTCAAAAGGAACGTTATGTTGCTGCCGGTACTCCTCGGTGTCACGTTCCTGGTGTTCTCGATAATCAGCCTTACTCCCGGTGACGTGGCAACCATGATCCTGGGACAGGGAGCCACGCAGGAATCGGTGGCTGAACTGCGTACCGAGATGGGGCTCGACGAGCCGCTCATCGTGCAGTATGGAAAGTACCTCGGCAACCTGGTCCGGGGCGACATGGGCATATCCTATGCCACCAAGAAACCAGTTGTAGAAGAGATACTGTCCAGGTTTCCCAATACCTTGACCCTTGCGTTCTTCAGTATCCTTGTATCGATTTTGATATCCATCCCGATCGGCGTCATTTCCGCCGTCAAGCAGTATTCCTCGTTCGACAACCTGGGTATGATATTCGCGCTGATAGGAATCTCCATGCCATCGTTCTGGCTTGGATTGATTCTCATCATCGTGTTTTCCCTGACGCTCGGATGGTTCCCTTCAGGTGGTGCCGATCAGCTCAGGAGTATCGTCCTGCCGGCCCTGACACTGGGTGTGGCATCCACAGCCAGCATAGCCCGCACGACCCGATCATCAATGCTTGAGGTGATACGGCAGGATTACATCCGGACAGCCAAGGCCAAGGGGCTGGGCAATACCATGGTCATACTCAAGCATGCGCTCAGAAATGCATTGATTCCTACCCTCACCGTCATAGGGCTCGAGTTCGGAGAACTTCTTGGTGGAGCCATCCTTACCGAGACTGTGTTCTCGTGGCCAGGTATAGGGCGCCTGATGGTGGAGTCGATACAGCGGAAAGATACGCCCATGGTGCTTGGCTGCATCATTGTTTTCAGCGTCGCGTTCAGCGTCGTCAACCTGTTGATCGATATCCTGTACACGTTCATCGATCCTAGAATCAAGTCCACGTATTAGGGAAAGGCCGGCGTATGACCATGGAACGCACTGATGCAGAAATCAAGCCCTTGATACCGAGGCGCAGGCGGAAGAGCAGGGGAAGCGCCATCTGGCGCAGGTTCCGGCGGAACCGCCTCGCAGTGGTAGGTCTGGCGATCATAGCCACGCTGGTGCTGGCGGCTGTCTTTGCCGATGTGATAGGCGACTACAGGACCAAGGCCATCAAGATCAATGTCAGGGAACGGCACATACACCCAAACCTTGACCATATTTTTGGTACTGACGAATTCGGCAGGGATATTTTCGTGCGGGTAGTGCACGGCACCAGGATATCGCTTTTCGTGGGCATCATCTCGGTAAGCATAGCCCTGTTCTTTGGAGGCACCCTCGGCGCGATAGCTGGCTACTATGGCGGACGGGTGGATACGGTGATAATGCGGCTGCTGGACGTATTGCTGGCAATACCGGTGATATTGCTGGCCATTACGATAGTGGCGGCTCTGGGCACGAGCATCATCAACCTGATGATAGCGGTCGGCGTTGCCAACATACCGGGTTTTGCCCGCGTTGTCCGGGCTGCCGTGCTCGGAGTAAAGAGCAATGAGTACATTGAAGCCGCCCGCGCCATAGGATCACCAAACTACAAGATCATCTTCAACCATGTGCTGCCCAACTGTTTTGCGCCTATCATGGTATACGCCACGCTCAAGGTAGCCACGGCCATCATGGCTACGGCGGGTTTGAGTTTCATAGGCCTTGGCGTCAAGCCGCCTACGCCCGAGTGGGGAAGCATGCTCGCCGCGGGCAGGGGCTTCATCCGTGACCACATGCACGAGGTACTCTTCCCGGGTCTGGCCATCATGCTTTCAGTCCTGTCTCTGAACATGATCGGCGATGGCTTGCGCGATGCCCTCGACCCACGACTCAAGTAGGAAGCCGGAACCATGAAGAACGACGTATTGTCTATCGAGAACCTGATCGTCGAGTACCGCACCGATGACGGCACGGCCAAGGCGGTCAACGGGCTGGACCTCGACCTGTCCGCCGGCAAGACAGTCGGACTAGTCGGCGAAACCGGAGCCGGCAAGACTACCACCGCCCTGTCAATTATGAACCTTATCCCCAGGCCGCAGGGCCACATAGTCCAGGGCCGGATAACACTGGACGGGCAGGACATATTGAGCAAGACCGACAAGGAAATGAGGCCGATCCGGGGTGCCCTCGTCTCGATGATTTTCCAGGATCCCATGACGGCCTTGAACCCGGTGCTGAGCGTCGGTGAGCAGATCGCCGAGGTGATGAGCCTGCACCAGAAACTGTCACGGAAGGACGCCTGGGCGCAGGCGGCAAAAATGCTTCAGATGGTCGGCATCGACGGTGGTCGCCTTGCCGAATACCCCCACCAGTTTTCAGGCGGCATGAAGCAGCGGGTGGGCATCGCCATGGCTCTGGCCTGCAATCCCAGGCTCCTCATCGCTGACGAGCCAACAACGGCCCTTGACGTTACCATCCAGGCACAGGTGCTCGACCTGATCATAGAGTTGCGTAACAGGCTTGGCATGTCGATGCTGCTCATCACGCATGATCTGGGCATCGTTGCCAATCTCTGTGACGAAGTTGCCATCATCTACGCCGGCAGGATTGTGGAATCCGGAAAGACAGCCGACGTTTTCAACGATCACCAGCATCCGTACACCAAGGGGCTGTTCAACTCATTGCCCCGGATCGACGACCGGCATGCCCAGCTCAAGCCGATACGCGGCCTGATGCCCGACCCGTTCAATCTGCCCACCGGGTGTCCGTTCCATGACCGTTGCGACTACGCCCTTGCTGTCTGTTCGACCCAGAAGCCCGTGCGCCGGGACTGTGGCAACGGCCACTATGTTGAATGCCATCTTGAAGGGGCCCCAAACCATGCCTGATGATTTGTTGACGGTTACAAACCTCAAAAAATATTTCAAGACCCCCAAGGGCCTGCTCCATGCCGTGGACGACATCAGCTTTTCCATGGCGAGGGGCAAGACTCTGGGGCTCGTAGGTGAGTCGGGTTGCGGCAAGTCAACCACTGGCAGGCTGCTCCTGCGCTTGCTGGAACCGAGCTCCGGGGAAGTATTCTTCGAGGGCAAAGATGTCTTCAAGCTTGGCACGATGGAGTTGCGTGAACTGCGCAAAGAGATGCAGATCATCTTTCAGGATCCGTTTTCGTCCATCGATCCGCGCATGAGCATCAGCGAGACCATAGAGGAACCGCTCAAGATAAACCGCATGTATACAGACAAGAAGGCGCGCCTGGAGCGTGTGTTCGAGCTGATGGCGATGGTTGGTCTTGCGGATCGCTATGCCGACTCGTATCCCCACGAGCTCGACGGCGGGCGGCTTCAGCGTGTGGGCATAGCCAGAGCCCTCTCGCTGAATACAAAATTCATCGTCTGCGACGAACCGGTTTCAGCCCTGGACGTGTCGATCCGGGCGCAGGTCCTGAACCTCATGGGCGAACTGCAGGAAAAGCTTGGTCTCACGTATCTTTTCATCACCCATGACCTAGCGGTAGTCAACCATTTCTCCGATGAGATCGCCGTCATGTACCTGGGCAAGATCGTTGAACAATCGCCAGCTGAAGAATTGTTCCTTAACCCTGTCCATCCCTACACGGAAGCCCTGCTCTCAGCGATTCCACAGCCTACCATGACCAGGACAGGAAAGAAGATAATCCTGAAAGGCGAGCTTGCGTCTCCCATCGACCCCAAGCCGGGCTGCCGCTTCGCGAGTCGCTGTGGCTATGCCAGGGAAATTTGCAGCCAGGAGGAACCGCTCCTGCGGAGTGTCGGGACCGGCCACAGGGTAGCCTGCCACCTTTTCTCTGAACGCAGGGCCGTCACGGCATGAGTGAAGGTGACGGTGCCTGGGACGAATACTGCCTTGCCGACTTTCAGTCTGGCATGGTGCGCGGAGAATTCTCGTCTCGAGGCCTCGTTGAATATTATCTTGACCGGATTGCCAGGGTGGATGTGGAGGGGCCAGAACTGCATGCGGTGCTGCAACTCAACGATGAAGCCCAGGAGCTAGCAGGCCGGCTTGATGACGAGCGCGCCTGCGGGCAGGTACGTGGAGCGCTCCATGGCGTGCCTGTGCTGCTCAAGGGCAATATCAATACCGCGGACCATATGACGACTACAGCCGGCTCGCTGGCCCTTCGTGGCTTTCAGCCAGGGCATGATGCGGCGCTGGTCCGCAGCCTCAGGAAGGCTGGAGCTGTCATACTTGGAAAGACCAACCTGAGTGAATGGGCCAATTTCAGGTCTCTGCATTCCAGCTCCGGCTGGAGTGGCGAGGGTGGCCAGACCCGGAACCCGTACGCTCTGGACCGCAACCCCAGCGGCTCGAGTTCCGGATCCGCGGTGGCGGTCTCCGCAAATCTGTGCGCCCTCGCGATCGGCACGGAGACCGATGGTTCAATCGTGTCACCCGCTTCAGCCTGCGGCGTAGTTGGCATGAAGCCGACGGTCGGACTTGTCAGCCGTGAAGGGATCATACCCATATCCGCCAGCCAGGATACCGCCGGGCCTCTGGCTCGTACCGTAGCCGATGCAGCATTGTTGCTAGCTGTCATCGCAGATGGCCTTTTCAAGCCAATGCCAGCCTTCGGGCACAGCTTGCAAGGCCTGCGTCTGGGGTACGCACCGGCGCTGGCTGATTTCCTGCCAGCCGTGGACGGCATCATGGAATCCGCGCGGCAGACGCTGGCAGGGCTCGGTGCTGTCCTCATCGAGACTGACCTGATGCTTCCTGCCAGTCTGGTTGAAGCCGAATTCGAAGTGATGCTGTACGAGCTGAAAGCCGGTCTTGAACAGTATCTGCAGACCTACAATGCCTCCGGTACCATCAAGACCCTCGATGACCTCATCCGTTCAAACCAGGAAAACGCTGCAATTTCCATGCAGTGGTTCGGACAGGAACTGTTCGAGCAGGCCTCGAAAAAAGGCGGGTTGGACGAGCCTGCGTACATCTCGGCCAGGGAAACCTGCCGCAAACTCTCACGCGAGCAGGGAATAGACCGGGTGCTGAGCCGGTTCAGGCTGGACGCCCTCATCGGACCTTCAGGCAGTCCGGCATGGAAGACGGACCACATCCTGGGCGACCATTTCCTGGGTGGAAGCGCATCCTTGCCCGCCATAGCCGGCTATCCCAACATCAGTGTGCCGGCTGGCTTTGTCCAAGGGCTGCCCGTTGGCTTGTCAATATTCAGCGGGGCATATTCCGAGACGCAGTTGCTGCGCGTGGCGCAAGCCTTCGAGGGAGCCACGATGATACGACGAAAACCAGGCTTTGCCACAACCGTAGACTGATCTACGTACTCCCTGTCAGCGCGCTCCGGCCATGCTTCCTGGATATTCTGCGGATGCGAGCCCGTCAAGGAAGATATCCACGAGGTGGGGGTCAAAATTCGTTCCGCGGCCTTCCTTGAGCAGGAACATCGCTTCAGTCTGTGAGTACGCTGGCTTGTAAACCCGTTTATGTGTCAATGCATCGAACACGTCAGCTATGGAGACTATCCTGGCTTCAACGGGAATATCCTCACCCGAAAGCGACTTGGTGTACCCTGAGCCTTCCCACTTCTCATGGTGGTACTGCACGATGTTCTTGGCCATTTGTTCAATTCCATCGTTTTCGAGGATACGGTATCCAATGTTCACGTGCTCCTTGATGTGTTCGAACTCCTCCCCCGACAGTTTTGCAGGTTTGAGCAGGATTTCCTTGGCAATGCCAATCTTGCCGATATCATGAAGCGGAGAGTACAGCTCTATGAGCCGTACGAACTCATCATCCAGACCGGCCTTTCTGGCTATATAGCCTGAAATGGACGCGATTCGCCTGATGTGTGCTCCGGTCTCCTCATCAAAGTAGAGGTTGGCGCTTTCAAGGGCGGATACCATGGCCAGGGTCAGGTTTTCTATCTTCTTGTTGAGTCTCTGAATGAGTAGTTTCTGGCGGTTCGCAAACAGTGCTTCCCGAGCCGTCAGGAGCAGGTCGTGCCTGTCCCACGGCTTGGAGAGGTATCGGTAGAGGGCTCCCGCGTTGACGAGCTTTATCACAGCCTCGATATCGGAATAGCCGGTAAGCAATATATTCATGGAGTCTGGCAGGAGTCTGTGGATTTCAGCCAGGAGTGCGTCGCCGGTCATCCTGGGCATCCTCTGGTCGCTTATGATAAGCGGAACGGAATCACCCGAGCCAATGATTTCCTGTACGAGATCCAGCGCTCTTGTTCCGTTGTCGGCCAGGTCTACATCCACATTTCTGAAGAACGGGTCGTTCTTCAGCTCCTGCCTGAGGCTCTGCAATACGACGACCTCATCGTCGACACAGATTATATGTTCCCTTTTCATGATGCCCCTGCTACTGGCAGTATGACGGCAAATTCGGTGTGTCCGGGCCTTGAGTCCACGACTATTGTACCCTTGTGTGATTCAACGATCTTCAGGCATATATCGAGTCCGAGCCCCATGCCTTCGCCATGCTGCTTCGTTGAGAAGAACGGGTCAAAGATCCGGTTCCGCACTTCATCGGGAATGCCAGAGCCGGTATCGATGATTGAAACGGTTGCATGTTTGTCATCGAAAACCGTGCGGAGCGTCAGTGTGCCGCTGTACTCCATCGCCTGCAGTGCGTTGCGGATGAGGTTCATCCAGACTTGCGACAGTTGTTCCGGTGAACCCAGAATGAAACCGGCGGAGTATTCTCGCTGCACGGTAACGCCTTGCCTGAGCAGGCTGTTCATCAGCACGAGGACCTTGTCGAGTTCCCTGTCTATTTCAATTCTCTGATTCAGGTTGTTGCTGTCGGGGCTCAGATACGAGCGGAGTGCGCTTACCACGCTGGCCGCCTTGCGTGCCGCGACATCGATGATCTCCGCCATACGGCGGGCAGCAATATCCCGTGCGGCCCTGTCCAGCACAGCCGCCGCACCTTGAATCTTCAGACTTTCCGAGATGTCGGAGAAGCGGGCCGCAATGCCCATATCCATCAGGCTTTCCGCGATGGAGTTGCTGTCAGCAAGTCCGGCTTCCGTTGCCTGCATCCGTACGTTTGAAAGCATTTTATAACCAGAAGGCGGTAGTTCCAGATTGACACTCAACGGAGCTGCTGCAGCGACGACGGAATTGTACAGTATCGCCTGGTCGTCAGTCAGTGCGCGGGCAGTTGTCACGCCATCCTGGAGCGAACCATCGAGATAGGTCGACAGCCCTGATGTTGATGAAAGGATAGCTCCCAGCGGTGTGTTGAGTTCATGGGCTATGCTGGCGGAGAGTCTACCCAGCGCCGTAAGCCTGCTTGATTCAATGAGCCTGTCCTGGGCAAGTCCCAGGTTTTCGAGTGATACCTTGAGTTCCGCCGTGCGTGCTTCCACCCTGCGCTCGAGCGAGTCGTTCAGGGTCTTCAGCTCGATGTTCTTGGTTTGAACCTTGCTGGCCATGTCGTTGACAAGCATAATGATTGAATCAACATCGGTGAATCCTGTCACGGGAATCACGGAATTATATTTTCCTGCTGCTACGGCGTCGATACCCTGTATTATCGCGGCGATCGGTGAAGCTACCCGTTTCCGTACTATCAGGCTGTTCGCGAGCAGGTTTGCAATGACCACCGCAGCGACTATGAATGCCATGACCGTCATCAACCGCCGCCTGGTCAGGATGACCTCGATGTCGCTGAAAACCAGGTCCACGGTACCGAGGTGGAATCCCTTGTATTCTATTTTCCTGGTAAGGCTGGGTATGGAGGATGATCCTTCATGGGTTTGCCTGTCGTACAATATGCCGGATGCTGCTGAATCCACCGTCATGCCTGATATCCTGCCCGAGGATATGAGCGCGTCTCCTATGCGGATGACCTGTGAATCGTCCAGGTTGTACAGCGGTTCAGCGAGCAGGTCCTGCATCTCGTCGGCCGTTACGACTGATTTCTTGATGAGGTCGTCGATCATTATCATGGAGGTTATCGCAAGCATGGCTATCTGCACGGTCAGCACGATGGCGGTCGATATGAGGAGCGTCAGGTTCTGGACTACAGTCAGTAGTTTGCGCCGACGTCGGGTTTGAAGTGCCGGAGTGTGTTCCACGCTGCCCCTTACCGGTATGAGGCAATGATAGCGTCTATCGTGCCATCTTTTTTCATTCTGACTATCGCTGCATTCATGGCATCAATGAGTCCGAGGGCTTTTGATTTTCTGGAAAACGCTATGAACAGCTCGGTTTTGGCTGATGGAGTATATGCCGTGTGTTCAAGCGAATCACGCAGTCCGAGCTGCGCTATGTCCCATGCTATGTTCGGGTCGGTGCCGATGGCCAGGTCCAGCCGGCCGAGTGCGAGCATCTTGATGATCTGTGGTTCCGTGCTCAGGTCTACTTTATTCAGGCTGGTATCTGAATTGTAGGGTTCAAAGTACAACGACCGTATTGATTGTCCTATGGACTTTCCGCGCAGGTCTTCATAGGTTTTTACGAGGCTGCCCCGGCCCTTTCTGCTGTAGAATACCGGTTGTACCGCCGCGTATGATGTGGGGACATAGGCCATGTACACTGCCCGTTCGCTTGAATAGGCTACCCCGGTGATCATGTCCACCTGCCCGTCCCTCAGCATTTCCAGCGACCGTGCCCAGGGGTGCCGCTGGAGCTCTATGCGTATGCCCAGTTCCGATTCCAGCCGGGATATGATTTCAATATCTATGCCCGAGAACTTCTGGGGTGCCTTGTCGTCATCGATACGGAACGGGGGCCAGGACTCGGTAACCATGACGATGCGGGGCTGGGAGTAGGCCGGCATGAGCACGGTAAACAGCCCGATGAAGACACAGAAGATAGTCCGTTCCGCCATCCTGCCCATCGTGGCCTCCTGTTTTCAGTACTTTGAACGAGCATAAGTCAGCGGCGGGGAGGTGTCAATCGAGCGGGCCAGAGCCGTGGTGGCACCGGCACATACATACCGTTTTTTAGTTGTTCGCAGAGATTTACGAATGACGCTTCGGGTTTCGCTCCGAGTTCCTTCTCAAGCGTCGCTGCGTAGACTTTGAAATGAGCCCTCGCGGCACTGGTTTCTCCGCGGTCCGCAAGCATTTCAACGATGTGCCTGTGGCCCGCTTCGTGAAGCGGGGCGTAGCGGATCATGCGCTCTGCCAGTTCCTCCGCCCTGTTCCACCGGCCCTCTGCCCTGTAGCCGCGGACCAGCCTGTCAAGAATGGTGATCACTTTCTGGCGATAAAAATCCAGCTGTCCCAACTGCCAGTCCTCGAATTCCAGCGCGTCCTTGAGGTAGAAACCGGAGAGGAAATCGCCCATGTAGAGGTTGGCCGCCTGGAGCAGTTCCTCGAAGCCTTCCTCAAGGCGGCGTCCAAGGCCTCGGGCCGCCAGTTCCATGAACCTGAGCACGTCTACTTCCACGGTCAGCAGGCTGGAAAACCTGAGCACATCCCTGACAGGCTCGAATAGCCGGTACTGGGTTGCCTCGTTGGCATCCTGGATCGAGCGGCGCAGGTTTGCCCGGGCTTGTTCCGGGGAGAATTCCGGCCACAGGAGGCCCGCTGCAGAACCCCGCTGCAAGGGTGTTCCATGCTCGGCAATATAGTACAGAAGCGCCGAGGTCTTGCGGCGTGCGGGCCTTACCGGCTTGTCGTCGAGTTCCATGCACGGAACACCAAGCAACCTGAAACGCAGGATACTCATGATCACGGCTTTTTCCGGAATAGTATGCAGGTAACGATGACGTCACGGTCGGGGTACGTTTGTGCAACAGTTCCACCGCTATCATTGGACGAGGGAGAATGGATCCCGGGAGGTGTATCGATGAAGGTGGTGGTGTTTTTGTTTGTAGCGCTTGCCCTTGTTTCTGCTGTGGTTGCCGTGCCTTTCGAGGCCAGGCCCATGACGAGCGACCGAGGAAGCAAGGATGAATCTGCGGTCGAGATTATCGACCTTGGAGAGGGTGACACTGCCGCGGTGATTGTCGCACGCAAGGAGGTTTTCAAACCGTTTGCGCAGTCCGTGCTGACGACCAGCGCAACCAGACCGCGTGTCATAGCGTTCCTGATCAATGGGCAGGCCCTTGAGTCATTCGGAGGTGTTGACGGGTTGACTGTTCCCATAGCGGGGGTATTGGAACAGAAGGGCCTCTGTACGGCCTGTGTCGTCTCCTGTGAGGATTGCGTCCCTGTGGCTGCCAGGCTTGCTGAATCCCTCGAGATGGTATCTTCACTGGTGCTGGTGACCAGCTTGCCCGCACCGATTATACCCTTCACCAAGACTGTGTTCATCGCATCCGGCGGACCTGGCTCGCTCCTTGCGTCGATTGACAGTGCATTGCACATCATTGAACTCGAATCGCCTGAACCTTTTGTAAGGAGGGTGGGCGGGTTCATTCCCAGATGAATCAACGTGTTCATGAAACACGTGATCGGGGTGGAGCAGTCCGGGAATTCTTCCCGGACTGCTCCGGTTCTGAATACACGCAGTTTTTCATGACAACCTCCTTGTATGCATGCGCGCTGGTCTGGGACGCTGGATGTATATCTGAAGGCAGATGGTTTTATGGCGGAATGGATATCTTGATATACATATAAATATACGATCAACGGTCCACTGAAGCAAGCATGGAGTTCATGCGTGTTCCAGTGAGTGGAGGCTTGATCGAGCATCCATAAAGACAGGCACTTTTCGGGGAATTTTTCAGTAACAGAGGAAACCGTTTCCGGGGAGGTTCTTATATGAAGACTGCTTTTGCCATGTTTCTCGCGCTGTTTCTCGTTGCGGCAGCGTCGGCCGTTCCGGTTGAAGATGCCTATGTGACGAGGCCGTCCAGTTCAAAACAGATGCCAATTTTCGAGATCGTCGACAAGGGATCCGGTGATACCGCAGCAGTCATTGTTGCCCGCAAGGCTTTGTTCGAGCCGTACGAGCCGACGGTATTGCAGACCAGCCCATCCAGGCCCCGGGTCATCGCGTTTCTGATAAACGACCAGAGACTGGAAGAACTCGGGGGCGTCGAGGGACTCATCGTTCCGATACAGATTGCTCTGGAGCAGAGGGGAATCTGCTCTGCCTGCGTCGTCTCCTGCGATGATTGTATTCCTCTCGCGGCGGGTCTTGCTGCATCGTTTGAGGGGGTATCGTCACTCGTAGTGATGACCGGATTGCCGGTGCCATCCATCCCGATCAGCAAGCCTGTGTTCCTGGCGTCCAACAAGGGGCCGGCTGTGCTGGCTGCCATAGATAATGCCCTTGAAATTATCGAGCTCAAGCCCCGTCTGGACCTTAGAGGTGTTGGATATACGCGAGGGGACTAACCATCTGACCCTCCTCTAGTAATTGCACTTTTACCCTAAAAAAAAGGCCACCGCCCGCGCGTATCACATGCGCCAGCGGTGGCTTTGTAATCTTCTTATTATTCTCCCTGCCGCAGTATCCCTATCCGGCCTTCCTTCTCCAGGGCTCGTATCAGTTCCACCACCCTGTGCAAGGGTTTTGCCGATGCGCTCGCGCCTGTCCGCGGGAAAGCGGCCGAGCAGGCGTTCGCGCTCCTGGGCAGCCAGCGGTTTCATGGCGACGACGATGTCCTGTTCGTCGGCCTGTTCCAGCACGGCCGCTATGGACTCGTCGTCAAGGATAATGATGTCTTCGAAGACGAACATGTTTCGCTTTATCGACTCGGCCAGTTCGGGGTCGCTCGCGTCCAGTGCGGTGATGACCAGGCGCTCGGTATCGCGCGGCGAGAAATTGAGTATGCCCACGACCTTCTGGATGCCGCCTGCCGCGGGGCCGGTCCTGTCTATCGCTGACAGCTTCTTGCCCAGGATCCGCTCCACGTCGGCCATGACTTCAGGCGCTATGCCCGGCTGCGCGGTTTCCGGCAGCAGCGACAGGAGCCTGGCTCCGGCGGCGTCGTCGAGGTAGGACAGGACGAGCGCGCAGAGTTGCGGTCGCTCGCTTTCGAGGAACAGCGCGAAGGCTTCCGGCTGGATGCCCGCCAGCGACGCGAACGGCTTGGCCGCAGCGTGGATGCCCGCCGCATCGGCCTGCCCGTAGAGTACGCGGTCTGAGAGGTCGTCCTGGCCGCCTTTCAGTTCGTCGATGCGGCTGGCCATGGCGCTCATAGCGCCTGAGACGCTGTCCTTGATGGCGTCCAGACCGCCGCGGAGCTCGTCAGAAAGTCGCGCCATGGGGTCGGCGGCCTTTTCCTCCCGGCTCTTTTCAGGTGAGCCTCCGCCGACGATTGCCGCGGTCAGCGTGTCACCGTCGCGGCGGGTGTCCATGAGTTCAGCCACTCTGGCTCCGCCGAGCCTGAGCCAGGCCCGGCCTTCGTCGTATTCAGGTACCGGAATGACTGAACCCTTGCGGAGCGAGCGCAGCGCGTCGATCGGCAGCGCACCGGCGTCGCAGATGAGCTCTGCCGGCATGGGCGCGCGCCGGGCCGCCTCGATGCTCGG
>JFJP01001193.1_pt1 | contig 32522 bp, 22 predicted proteins | sample 431651 | NCBI WGS metagenome assembly JFJP01 (sample SAMN02602958, study PRJNA72255) | Microbial mat metagenome, whole genome shotgun sequencing project. | biome: fresh water; feature: sink hole; material: water; isolation source: purple microbial (photo- and chemosynthetic) mats found in... | reverse complement strand
TCACCCGCTACTGCGCCGGCATCTTCCCCAGCCTGGTCAAGGCCACCGCCGAGAAGAACCGCGCCCTGGGCATGGGACTGCCCGACGCCGTGGTGCGCGCCTACTTCGACGGCCAGGAGATAACCCTCGACCAGGCCAGGGCCCGCGAGGGAGCCGGCGCCAGCCAGCCCGTCGAGCCTGCCGCCGGCGCCGCGGCCAGCGCGCCCGCCGCCGCCCCCGTGGCCGGCCTCAGCTTCAGCGTCCAGGCCCTGGCCTACCAGGACGGCAAGGTCTCGGCCGAGGCCCTCGCGCAGCTCCGCCAGAAGGTCGGGGCCCAGGCCGCCGTCACGCAGCAGCCGGCCGACAGCCGGGGCATCGTCGCGGTGACGGTGGGCAGCTACGCCACCGAGGCCCAGGCCAACCAGATGGCCCGGCAACTGGCCACCCAGGGATACCCCGACTGCTTCCCCGTGGCCTTCAAGGACGGACGGAAAATGACCGTCAGCGAGGCCCGCGAATTGCGCGATTGAGTTTTTTGCTATCTTTGGAAGACGCCCTCCGCTTTGGTTTTCAAAGCGTTGGCCCCTAAGCATTTCCAAGCCGGACCCGTTGGCCGCATCCCGGCCACTGCCGGCTTGGAAATCCCATGAACTGCGAACCCCCCAGCCCGTGCCCCAAAAATTGCGAAACCCTTCCCAAAACCTCATCGAAATGACCTTCGCGACCACACCCCAAGAAAACGAGCTGCTGGAGACCGACATCCTCGAAGACATTGAGCAGACTCGAATCCTGATCCTCTACAACGACGACGTCAACACCTTCGACTTCGTCATCAGCACCCTGGTCGAGGTTTGCAAGCATACCCCCGAGCAGGCCGAGCAGTGCGCCTACATCGTCCACTACAAGGGCCTTTGCGATGTCAAGAACGGCACCTACGCGGTGCTCAAGCCCATGAAGGACCAACTGGTCGATAGGGGCCTGACGGCCGCCATCCAATGAACGCCCGCCCACGAAACCCCACCGCCTTGAACAAGCATGCCCTGATCCTTCTGCCCTCGGCGATTTTGGCCGGCCCGGTCTTGGCGCAGGTCCCCGGAGGTCCGCTCTACGGTTCGCCTGCCTCGGGGATGAGCCTGGAGGACTTCCTCGCGAAGGCCACCTCCATGCTGCCCGTGATCCTGCCCATCCTCATCGTGGCGGTGACGGCCTATTTCGTCATCCGCCGCCGGGTCGTGCCCCGCAAGGAGTACCAGGAGGCCCTCAAGCTGGGCGTCCGCATCCCCGAGAGCGAGCTGATCCGCCTCTACTACGAGAAGAAGGGAATCGACCTGAAGTTCATCCTGAGCAACCTCATCGCCGCGCACAAGCTCAGCCTGGGCCTGAACATCAAGGACATGGACATCTTGTCCGACAAGTCCGAGCTGCCGAAGATGATCGAGGCCCTGGGGAAGGCCAAGCAGGCCGGCATGAAGACCGAGAAGATACAGACCCTCGACGCCCACTGCATGAGGGGTGGAAACGTGGCCACCTACATCGAGACCTTCGTGGCCTTGCATTCGGTCAAGATCGAGGTCAACCCCACGACCCGCGGCATGATTGAGGGATACTTCGACAAGTTCGGCTCGCTGGCGAGGCTCCGAGACCTGATCCTCTTCATGCGCAAGCACAAGATCAAGGTCGTCCTCGAGGAGGCCGTCAAGTACCCCTACACCACCGAGTCCATCGAGAACATCACCCGGGCCATCATCGACGCCCAGCACGCCGACATCTACCAGTACATGGCCGCCAAGGGCGAGGTGCGCCTGGGCGACTTCAGCGACCTGCCCTTGGCCCACGAGGTGGCCCACGAGGCGTCCGACCCGGCCAAGAAGCCGGCCGCGAACGCCCCGGGCGCCACGGCCGAGCCCGCCGCGGCCACCACGCCCGAGCCGGCGCTGGGCCCCGAGCAGAAGCACGACCAGCGCAAGCACCTGATGTTCACCCAGGGCGACATCTTCAGGCTGCACTCCGAGAACCTCCAGGTGGACGCCCTGATCAGCGCCATGATCAAGGCCGACCGCGTGGGCCTTAGGCTCCGCCTGGAGGACGTGCTCAAGCACCTCAACCGCGACAAGGGCATCGGCCTGGAGATCGTCGAGGTCATGGTGCGGGCCAAGAACGCCGGCCTGGAGATCGATTTCCGCGACATCGAGGCCCACCAGTTCATCGGCGGGGACATCCAGAAGTTCGTCAGCGCCATCATCACCGTCCACAAGGCCAAGCTCGACCTGAGCCGCCGCGACCTCGAGGCCCACACCCTCTCGGGCGGCGACGTGGCCAAGTACACCTCCGCCCTGGCCGCCCTCAAGTCCAAGCCCGAGCTGGACATCAGCCAGAGGGCCATCGAGAAGCACAGCATCAGCAAGGGAGACCCCGCCAAGGTCATATCGGCCTACGCCTGGGCCCAGTCCGTCGGCCTCGACGTCACCTTCGACCTGCTGGCCGCCATCGACCTCAAGCACGACGAGGACGTCAACGCCGTCATCAAGAAGGCCCTCAGCATGGAGGTGTTCACCGTGCCGCCCGTCAGGATGGTCGCCAAGAGCGGCGTGGAGATCATCCTGGGCGCCAACGTGGTGCTCAAGCTCCGCATCAGCAAGATCTTCAACGGGACATCCAAGGAGGTCATCTTCCACCGCATCCGCGAGAAGATCGTCGCCCAGGCCGAGGGATTCGACACCCACCAGGACGTGCTGGCCCAGCTCAACACCATCGCCAAGCGGGTGCTGGCCGACCTGTTCGCGCACGAGAAGGAGCAGGAGCTCAACCTGCACAGCGCCTACGACATCCTGGACCTCACCCTGCCCGAGTTCGCCGTGGGCAAGGACGCCTACGCCGACCTGCGCCGCGAGGAGGCCGAGCTGCACGCCCAGAACCTGCTGGCCACCGCCGAGGCCGAGTACAAAATGGCCGAGGCCGAGGTCGAGCGGGCCTTCGCCGAGGCCATCCGCACGGGGAAGTCTGGCAAGAACGAATACCACAAGGCCCTGGTTTACAAGGGGAAGACAGCGACCATCCCTCCGAAGGAGGACCACGAACACAAACAAGCCGAACATGGACATGACAAAGATGAAAAAGGCCACCACTGAGGCACTGCCCGGCTCCTTGGGCCGGCTGCTGCTGCTGCTGGCCCTCATGGCCCCGGTCCTGCTGTCGCGCTGCTCGTCGCCGCCCTCGCAGTCCGTCACCATCCCGGCCAACTACCTCTTCGACTCACAGTCCGAAGGGTACGTGCTGGCCTCCAACCTGATATTCTTCTCGGAGGACAGCGCCGAGCTGTACATCTCGTACCCCAGGGCCTACGGCATCGAGGAGCTCGTGCCGGGGCGCTACGTCTCCCTGCGCCGCAAGGACGTGCTCGTCCAAAACTCGGTCGTTTACGTGCCCTACAGCCTGGTGGTCTTGGCCGGCGACAGCGCGACCATCTACTCCGAGGCCTCCATCCCCCTGCGCGAGCGCGTCGAGAACACGGCCGAGCAGACCGAGTCCTCCGCCTTCGCGTACTGGCTGATGGCCATCCTGCTCTTGTTCATCCTGCTGGCGCTGCTCTACTACATGGGCATCGTCCTGTGGCTGCGCGCCAAGACCTCCAACGTGCAGCTAGGGCTGGTGCAGCTCACCATCATGCGCTTCCAGCGGGTGCCGGTCGATGAGGTGGTCGATGTCATGATCAAGTCCACCGAGGCCAGCGTGCCCATCCCGCACCGCAAGCTGGTGGCCCACTTCCTGGCCGGGGGCAACATCCGGCGGGTGGCCGACGCCCTGATCGCCGCCAAGAACGCCGACGAGGAGATGGACACCAAGCTGCAGCTCGGCCTCGACTTCGACACCGTGGCCAACATCGACCTGGCCGGGGTGGACGTGCTCCAGGCCGTGCTCGACTCGATCAACTACCAGGTGCTCGAGACCTCGGGCATCACCGCCTACGCCGAGGACGGGGTGCAGCTCACCATGAAGGCCAAGGTGACCATCCGGCCCAGGATACGCAAGATCGTCGGCGGGGCCGGCCCCGAGACCATCCTGGCCCGTGTGGACGAGGGCATCGTGACGGCCATCGGCTCCACGGCCTCGCACTACCAGGTGCTCCGCAGCCCCTACGAGGTGGCCGAGAAGGTCGTCCAGAACCAAGAAATCACCGAGAACACCGCCTTCGAGCTCATCTCGGTGGACATCTCGGACATCCGCGTGGGCAAGGACATCCACGCCGAGCTGGAGATCGAGCGGGCGCAGGCGGCCAAGCAGAAGGCCGAGGCCCGAAAGCTGGAGGCCCTGGCCCGCGAGCAGGAGATGAAGGCCAAGGAGCAGGAGGCCAAGGTCAAGTTCGTGGACGCCCAGGTGGAGGTCCAGAAGGCCATGGCCGCCGCCTTCCTCGACGGCAACCTGACGGTCAGGCAGTACCAGGAGCTCCAGAACCTCGAGGCCGACACCCGGATGCGCGACTTCCTCGGCCGCAGCTTCGAGCCCAAGCCCCCCCCGCAGGGCCCGCCCGACGAGCACAACAAGCACAACAAGGAATAGCCAAGCCCCTCAGGCCAGCAGGGTGAGCTCGAAGTGGAAGAACGAGCCTTGCCCCGGCTGGCTCTCGAGCTGGAGCCGGCTGTCGTGCTTGGCCAGCATCTGCTTGCACAGGAAAAGCCCCAGGCCCGTGCCCTTCTCGTTGCGCGTGCCGATGGTGCTCTCGTTGGGCGATCCTCCCAGCAGTTCGGCCACCTTCTCGGGCCCGATGCCCATGCCCGTGTCGCGCACGCCCAGGCTGGCCCGGCCGCCCAGGTCTTGCGTTTCCAGGACCACCTTGCCGCCGTCGGGAGTGAACTTGATGGCGTTGCTGACCAGGTTGCGCAGGATGGTGTTCAGCATCCGGGGGTCGGCCAGCAGCTCCAGCTCGAGGCTGCCGCGGATGCCCATCTCGATGTTCTTCTGGGCGGCCTGGGCGCGGCTCAGCTCCATGATCTGCTCGGCGATTGGGGCCAGGTCCACCTTCTCCATCTTGGCCTCCAGCAGGTTGCCTTCGAGCTTCGACCAGTCGAGCAGGTTCTCCAGCAGAACCTCCACGGTCTGGCTGGCCTGCATGATGCTCTGGGCGAAGGACTGGCGCTTGGCGTGGTCCAGACGTTCGTAGCGGCTGTAGAGCAGCTCGCTGATGCGGGTGATGCCGCCGATCGGGTTGCGCAGGTCGTGGGCGATGATGGAGAACAGCCTGTTCTTGGTGTCGATGGCCGCCTCCAGCTCGCGCATCTGCTTGCGGAGCAGGTCCTTGGAGTCCTTGAGCTCCAGTTGGGTGCGCACCCTGACCAGCAGCTCGGCGCTGTTGAAGGGCTTGGTGATGTAGTCCACCCCGCCGATGTTGAAGCCCTCGGTGATGCTCTTGATGTCCGTCTTGGCCGTCAGGAAGATCACGGGAAGGTCGGCGTTGGCGGGGTCCTGCTTGATCAGGCGGCAGACCTCGAAGCCGTCCATGCCGGGCATCATCACGTCCAGCAGCACCAGGTCGAAAGCCGTGCGCTGGAGGCTCCGCAGGGCCTGCTCGCCGCTCTGCGCGAAGCTCAGCGAGAAGCCGTTCTTCTTGAGCAGGTTGGCCACCAGTTGGATGTTCCGGGCCACGTCATCGACGATGAGTATCTTCTTGCGGTTTTCTTCTTCCATGTGGGGCTCAGCTTTGTGTCCGCAGGAGGCCGCGGACCTGGTCGAGGAGGTGGTTGATGCGGTCCACGTCGAACTGCTCGCACGCGTCGCGCAGCTCCTGTGCCTTTTCGACCAGCCAGGGGCACTCGTGCTCCTGGCCGAAGGCCAGCATGTCCTGGCCGAACTGGTCAAACTCGAGGAAGTCGCCCGACTCGGCCAGCCGCATGACCGACGGGAGGAAGCGTTGCCGGAACAAGGCCCGGGTCAGGGGCGCTATGGGCGGGAGCTCCGGCCTGGGCGCGTGGCCTCCCTCGCTTTCGGCCACCTTGAGGGGCAGGTAGTCGAGCAGCAGGTGGCTGAGCTGCTCCATCGTGAAGGGCTTCCGCAGGAGGGCGTCGAACAGGTTCAGCTTGTCGTCCTCGGGGATGCTCGAAAAGTTGACCGATGCCGTGACGGTCACCACGGGGATGTGCGCGGTCTTGGGGTTCTCCTTGATCTTGCGGGCGGCCTCGGTGCCATCCATCTCGGGCATCCGCTGGTCCATGAGCACCAGTTGGGGCAGGTCCTTCTCGCACAGGGCCACGGCCTCCGCGCCGTTCGAGGCCTCCTCCACCCGTAGGCCGAAGCTCTGGAGCATGACCCGGAGGACCTCGCGGTTGGTCAGCAGGTCGTCGGCCACCAGCACGGTGGCCTCCTTGAAGTCGCGCCGGGAGGCCTGCCGCGGCACGGCCACGCCGGTGTCGCGGCTGCCGGCGCGGAGGCCGGGCAGCACCAGGTGGAAGGCGCTGCCCTTTTCCACCTGGCTCTCCACCCAGATCTGCCCCCCCAGGAGCTCGGCCAGCTTCTTGGAGATGGACAGCCCCAGCCCGGTGCCCCCGTGCTGGCGGGTGGTCGAGGGGTCGAGCTGGTGGAAGCGCTCGAAGATCTCGCCCTGCAGCGGCTGGGGGATGCCCACCCCGGTGTCGCTGACGGTGACGTGCAGCCGGAAGCGCCCGTTGGGCTGCCACTGGCCCGAGAAGTCCAGCCCGACATGGCCCGCCGGGGTGAACTTGATGGCGTTGCTGGTCAGGTTGAGCAGGATCTGCTTCAGCCGAGGCTCGTCGAGGTGGAGGGTCTCGGGCACCTGCGGCTCCACGCGCACCTGGAGGTCGAGCTGCTTTTCCTGGGCCTTGTGCCGGAACACCTCCAGCATCTGGTCGGCCACGAGCTGGATGTCGGCCGGGGCCTCCTGCACCTGCATGGCCCCGGCCTCGAGCCGGGCCAGGTCCAGCACGTCGTTCATCAGGGCCAGCAGCGCCCGCCCGCTCTCGCGGATGGAGCGCAGGTACTCGCCCTGCTGGTGGCTCAGGCTGGTCTGCTGCAGGATCTCGGCGAAGCCCAGGATGGCGTTCATGGGCGTGCGTATCTCGTGCGACATGTTGGCCAGGAACTGGCTCTTGGCCCGGTTGGCCACCTCGGCCTTCTCCTTGGCGGCTATCAGGTCCTCCTCGGTCCGCTTGCGCACGTGGGCCAGTTGGAACACGCCCAGCACCCGCTGGCAGAAGGCCACCTCCTCGTCCGTGATGGGCCCGGGGTGCTTGAAGAGCGCCAGCCGGCAGTTCTCGCTCTCGCTCTCCTTGTTCTCGAGCAGCAGCAGGCTGCGCGAGGCCTTGTGCAGGAACCGCTCGGGCAGGGTCTTGCCCATGCTCTGGTAGGCCTGCCACGCCTGGAGGCCCTTGCGCTCCTGCGGGCTGAGCAGCGGCTCCACCGCCAGCACGAACTCGGCGAAGGCCTCCTCGGAGTGCTGCGCGGGCGAGTAGAGCAGGCAGGCGGGCGAGTGCGTGGTCTTGCGCAGGACGCTCTCCGAGATCATGCGCAGCTTCCTGAGGTTGAGGCGGCTCTTGAGGGCCTCCTTGGTGACCAGCGCCACGTTGCGGTTGAAGTCGATCTCGCGCCGCAGGCCCTGCTCGTACTCCTTGCGCCGGGTGATGTCGATGCCCGAGCCCACCGTGCCCGCCAGCGCGTCGCCCCAGTGGCGGGGCCGCACCGTGAGCAGCAGCCAGCGCCAGAGCCCCAGGCCGTCGAGCACCCTGAACTCGTCCTGGAGCGGTTCCTGGCCCATCCTTTGGCCCAGCAGCAGGTCCCCGGCCCGCTGCCGGTCTTCGGGGTGGAAGCGCTCCAGCCACGGGGCCAGGCCCGGGACCTCCTGCCCCTGGTGGAACTGCCTCCAGCGCGGGTTGGTGTACTCCAGCCGCCCCTGGCTGTCGCTCAGCCAGATCAGGTTGGGCGCGCCGTCCGACAGGTGCCTGAAGCGCCGCTCGCTCTCCAGTATCCGCTGGTCCTTGAGCAGGGTCTCGGTGATGTCCTCGGCGATGCCGAGCTGCTGGCCCTGCCCCTCGGGGCCGACGATCTCAAGGGTCTTGACGCTGACCCAGCGCTCGTGGTCGCCCTTGGCGCGAGGGGCCAGCCGCGCCAGGCCGCCCTTGGCCTGGCCCACCAGCGCCTCGAAGGCGGAGGCGTCCATCGCCTCGGGGCCAAATACCTTCGCGAAGGCCGGGTTGGCGTAGAGGAACTGCTGGTCCTCGCGGAGCCAGATGGCGTGCTCGAGGTTCTGGGTGATGCTCCGGAACTTGGCCTCGCTTTGCCGCAGGGCCTGCTGCGCCTGCTTGATCTGGGTGATGTCCGTGAAGGTCGCCACCACCAGGTCGGGGGCTTCCTTGGCGTGCCCGACGAAGATGGCCTCGGTGTTGATCAGGATCCAGCGGGTACGGTGCCCCTGGCTGCGCACGCCCATGACCACTCCGCGGAGCGGCTGGCCCGTGCGCAGGGTCACCATGGCCGGGTGCTCGTGGCCAGGGAAGTCGGAGCCGTCCTCGCGCACGGACATCCAGGTGGGGTCGAGCGAGCTGACGCCCATCATCTGGTCGATGCTCATGCCCAGGATCTCCTGGGCGGCCATGTTGCAGGCCACGATCTCGCCCGCCCGCGTCTGCAGGACCACCCCCTCGCTCATGGCCTCCACCACCGAGCGGTACTTGCTCTCGCTCTCCGACAGCTTTTGCAGGAAGTCCTTGCTCTCGGAGATGTCGATCAGGGCCAGGTTCAGCACGCCCGAGCTGTCGGACGAGGTGGTCTGCAGGCGCAGGGTCTTCAGGGCGTCCTCCACCCGCATCAGGGCCTCGAGCCGGGCGGTTGCGTCGCTCCGGCAGGTATGCACGAAGGCGTCCACCGCGGCCCGGCTCTCGGGGGCGAACAGCTCCGCCAGCCTCCGGCCCACCATGTCGAGCTTCGGCTTGCGGGCGATGCGGGTCATCATCAGGTTGCACTCCTGCACGCGCCCGGCGCGGTCGAGGGTGATCAGGCCGACGGGGGCGTTCTCGTAGAGGGCCAGGTAGTGCTCATAGACCTCCTGGAGGTGCTCGCGGCTCTGCTCGATCTCGGCCTGCTGCTGCCAGATTTCCTCGCGGTAGCTCGAGAGCTCGGCCTCGGAGACGACTTCGCGGGGCAGGTGCTTGAGCTTGAAGAGCAGCATGGGCTCCTCGTTGGGGTTGGGCGTGAGCTGGAAGAGGAACATCTGGAAATGCTCGCCCCCGAGCTCGACCTGGCGCTCGGCGCGCCCGTTGGTCTTGGCCTGGTGCGAGATGTTCTGGAGCACGCTGAGGTTGCCCGTGCGCAGCGAGGCCCAGAGGTTGTCGCCCACCTTGGGCATGTAGCGGAAGACCCGCTCGCGGATCTGCGCCTGCGGGAGCTCGTGTACCCGCGCGATGGTGCCCTTGGCGTCGAGGGTCAGCAGCGTGTCGTGGCTGAACCAGTGCTGGGGCCGCTGCTCCGACGCGGCCCAGGCGTTGAGCAGCGGCCCCAGCTCGGCCCGGATGGCCTTCTGGGGGCTGGTGAGCGTCAGGTGCCCGGCCTTTTCGAGCGTCACCAGGCTTTTCAGGAGCATTTCCAGTGTGGGGATCATTCGCCTTCGTTTTTGGGGAGTGCGTCTTGTATCCGGTCCAGGGCCAGCCGCATGGCCTCGACGTCGAAGCTGTCGCAGGCGTCGGCCAGGGCCTGGCATAGCCTCCCGATGGCGGGGTTGCACAGCGTGTCCGCCGCCTGTCCCAGCCGCGAGGCGAAGCTGGCTATCTCGTCGAAGTTGCTGGACTCGCGGGCTTTGCGCAAAGGCTCGACCCAATCTGCCCCAGGAAGCGGCGCGCGGGCCGGCGACGGCGCGGTCGGGCGCGCCGCGCCATCGGCCGCGCCGTTCGCGCGGGCGGGCGGGCGGGGCCGCGCGGGCAGCACCTCGGCCAGCTTGGCCAGGAGCTGCTCCGAGCTGAGGGGCTTGCGCACGAAGGCCAGGAAGCCGCTGGCCAGGGCCTGCCGCTGGATGTCCTTCTCCGTGGAGGCGCTCACGGCCACCAGCTTGACCGGGATGCGCCGGGCCTGGATGGTCTCGGCCAGCCGGAAGCCGTCCATCAGGGGCATGCGCAGGTCCACCACGGCCACGTCGGGCCGGAAGTGCTCGATCAGGAACAGGGCGGTCTCGCCGTTCTCGGCCTCGATCACCAGCAGGCCGGCGTCCTCCATGAACTTGCGCATGACCTTGCGGTTGCTCTCGATGTCGTCGGCCAGCACCACGGTGCCCTCGCCGAAGTGGACGGGCTCCCCTAGTCCGGCATCCTGCCGCTGCTGCTCGAGGACCTCCACCTGCCGGATGTTGATGGTGAAGCGGCTGCCCTTGCCGGGGGCGCTCTCCAGGCCCAGCTCGCCTCCCATCATCTCGACCAGCTTGCGGCTGATGGCCAGGCCCAGCCCGGTGCCGCCGTACTTGAGCCACTCCTGGTGCTCCTGGAAGAAGGGCGAGAAGACCTTCTCGCGCGCCTGCTGGCTGATGCCGATGCCCGTGTCGCGGACGCTCGCCAGCAGGTTGGCCGTGCCGTTGGGGTTGGTCCGGGCCCGGATGTCGAGCAGCACCCTGCCTTTCTCGGTGAACTTCACGGCGTTGCTGACCAGGTTGATCAGCACCTGCTTGATCCGCAGCTCGTCGAGCAGGAGCAGCTCCGGCACCGAGTCGTCCACCCGGAGCTCGAAGTCGATGCCCTTGGCGCGGGCCGGCTCCTCGAACAGGTTCAGCATCTCGCGGCCCAGCATCCGCAGGCTGGTGGCCTCGGGGTGGAGCTGCTGCTTGCCGGCCTCGATCTTCGAGAAGTCCAGGATGTTGTTGACCAGGTTGAGCAGGGTGTTGCCCCCCTGGCGGATGGCCGCGATCTTCTTGCGCAGCTCCGGCTGCCGGTTCTCGGCCTCGAGCAGCTCCAGGAAGCCCAGGATGCTGGTCAGGGGCGTGCGTATCTCGTGCGACATGTTGGCCAGGAAGAGGCTCTTCTCGCGGCTGTTGCGCTGGGCCTGGAGCAACTGGTCCATCTCGGGCGAGGTCGGCGTGGCCACGGCCCCCAGCCAGGGCGCCCCGGGCGGCCTTTCCAGCCGCAGCAGGCAGACCTCCAGGCCCTGGGCGGTGCCGGGGCGGAAGACCGCCCGCCCTTTCTCCAGGGCCGCGCGGGCCGCCTCGCGGACCATCTCGGCCTTGGCCCCGGGGAAGGCCTCGGCGATGGGCAGGCCCTCGATGTCCCGGTCGCCGCGCGGGGCCCAGTCGGAGCGGGCCGCCCCGTTGGCCAGGTTCAGGCGCAGGTCCTGGTCGAACAGCATGGCCGCGACGGGCGCCTGCTCGAAGAACAGCCCCAGGAGCTCCGGCAGGGGTGCCGGCGGGCTCTCCTGGCCTTTGGGGTCGATGAGGACCAGCAGGTCCTCGGTGGAGTTGCCGGGGCAGGGCCCCGCCTCCAGCCGGCAGAGCGTCGGCCCGCCTGGGCGCCCCGCGAGCTCCAGGTCCAGCTCCAGCGGCGGCGGCGGAGTCTTCCCGTCGGCCAGGGCGGCCTTGGCCCAGGGCCAGAACTCCTTGAGGCTGCTCCGGCCCAGCACCCGCGACAGGGGCCAGAGCGTCTCCGCGTCCTGCGGGATGCCCAGCAGCGCCCGCGCCGCGGGGTTCGCCCAGACCAGCCGGCGGTTCTTGTCGAGGGCCAGCCGGGGCCGGCTGTGCTCGGCCAGGGCCTCCGCCCCGAAGCTGCTGAAGAAGATGCCCCCGCCCAGCAGCAGGCTGCGCCCCTGCCAGGGGTTGTCGAACCAGGCCCCCAGCATGGCCCCCTGCCCGAAGCCCTGGCAGGGTATCGGCAGGGGCAGGCCCGAGGCCAGGCCCGAGGAGCCCAGCAGCACCCGGCCGCCCTGGTCGTGCAGGGCAGCGGGGAGGTCTTGGGTAACGAGTTCGAGCAGGATCTCGGGCAGGAGCATGGGCTTTGGGGCTAGGCGCTACCAAAGGTAAGACTTATTGGGCACAATCGGAAGCGGGCCCCGCCCCAGGCCGCCCCGAAACGCGGGCGCGTGGCGGCGGGCAAATGGAAAATGCCTACATTTGCCTTCTACACAAAATCCAAAGACATCATGGCTTACAACCTGCTCAAAGGCAAAAGAGGCATCATCTTCGGCGCCCTGAACGAACAGTCCATCGCCTGGAAGGTGGCCGAGCGCGCCCACCAGGAAGGCGCCACCTTCACCCTGACCAACGTGCCCGTCTCCCTGCGTTTCGGCACCATCCAGCAGCTTGCCGACCAGTGCGGCGCCACGGTCATCCCCGCCGACGCCACCAGCGTGGAGGACCTCGAGAAGCTCTTCCGCGAGTCGATGGACATCCTCGGCGGCAAGATCGACTTCGTGCTCCACTCCATCGGCATGTCGCTCAACGTCCGCAAGGGCAAGGAGTACCAGGAAGCCAACTACAACTTCTACGAGAAGACCCTCGACATCTCGGCCATTTCCTTCCACAAGCTGCTCCAGACGGCCTACCGGCTCGACGCCATCAGCGAGGGAGGCTCCGTGGTGGCCCTGAGCTACATCGCCGCCCAGCGCATCTTCTTCGGCTACAACGACATGGCCGACGCCAAGTCCGCCCTCGAGTCCATCGCCCGCAGCTTCGGCTACATCTACGGCCGCGACCGCAAGGTCCGCGTCAACACCATCTCGCAGTCGCCCACGCTGACCACCGCCGGCGGCAGCATCGAGGGCTTCAAGTCGCTCATGGACTTCTCGGAGCGCGTCTCGCCCCTGGGCAACGCCACGGCCGAGGACTGCGCCGACTACTGCGTGGCGCTCTTCTCGGACCTCACCCGCCGCGTGACCATGCAGAACCTCTACAACGACGGAGGCTACTCGGCCATGGGCATGAGCGAGGCCGCGATGGAAATCTACGAGAAGGGCCTCAAGGCCTCCGAGCAGGCCTGAGGCGCCTGGCGGCCCGTCCGCGAATTGCGAGGCCCGGCGGAAGCGGTTCCGCCGGGCCTCGGCGTTTCCCCGGGCGCGGGGGCCTCACCGGCGCCTGGCCGGGGCCTTGCCGAGCTGGCGCAGCCTATCGACCAGCCGCTGGGCGCTGGCGCACCGGGCCCTGGCGAGGTCGAAACCGGCGGCCAGGCAGAGCTCGGCCATGTCGGCGTGGCCCAGGGCGCGGTGCCTGCCGGTCTCGGCCAGCCTCCGCTTGAGCTCCTGGTCCGGCTGGTCCAGGGCCTCGGGGTCGCCGTCGAAGGCCTTTCCGGTCAGGGCGCGCAGGCTCTGGTCGTCGGCCAGGAACCAGCTCTCGATCTTGGTCCGCGAGAGGGCCAGCAGGTGGAGCTTCGCGTCGGGGCGGATGCGCCGGGCGGCCTCGCGGGGGCAGGGGTGCCGCTCGAGGTCGGCCAGGATGACGATCTTGGCGGCCCCGGCGTCCTTGAGGCGGCGGTTGTGCTTGTCGAGGTGGCGGGGCAGGAGGTTTCCGCCTCCCTTGGCGTCGATGGGCCGGGCCACGAGCTCGAGGCCGCAATCGCGGAGCAGCCTCTTGAAGTTGGGCGAGCTGACCAGCGCGCACTCCGACTTGCCCTCGCAGATGAAGCCGACGCCGGTCATGGCAGCCCTCCTTCGAGCAGGTCGGTGAGCCAGGCCTCGTCCAGGGGCAGGTCTCCCTTGGCGAAGTACTTGTCGAACCGCCTCTCGGAGGCCTTCCAGGCCAGGGTCTGGCCGTCGCGCTTGTCCACCACGAGCAGCTCCTCGCGGCGGAGGGCGCGGACCAGGGTGGGGGAGTGGGTGGTCAGCCAGATGGCGTGGCCCTCCTCGTGGCAGATGGCCCGCAGGGTCTCGGCCAGGCTTGGCAGGACGCTGGGGTGCAGTCCGTTCTCGGGCTCCTCGATGCAGATGAACCGGGGCGTCTGGCTCTGGAAGATGGCCGCCAGGAGGATGAGCATGTTGCGGGTGCCGTCGGAGGCCAGGGTGTGGGGGATGCTGACGCCGGGGTAGTTGCGGTCGGCCAGGAAGAGCTGGAGGCTGCCGTCGATGGGGCTGCGCTCGGCGCGGAGGTCGGCCAGGTCGGGCACCAGGCGGCGCAGGTGGCGCAGGAAGGCCTCGCGGGTGGGCCCGTGGGCCAGGACCCTGGAGGCCAGGACGTCGCGGTAGTTGGCCCCGTGGCGGTCGAGCAGCTCGGGGTTGGGCCCGGGCAGGGCGCCGTCCTTGATGTGCAGGAAGCTGAAGCTGCGGGCCAGGAGGTGGTTGCGGGGGTCCTTGAGCTCGGCGCGCAGGCTGGCGCGGGTGGCGGCCAGGTGCCGGAAGCTGGGCTTCTCCTTGGCCATTGCCCGGAGGCTGACCTCGATGTCGGCGTCGGGCAGCCGGAAGTTGGCCACGCGGGGCCCCCCGCGGTCGTCGAAGGCCTTCTCGGGCCCGCTGTAGTAGGCCTGGAAGAGCAGGTCGATGGCCCCGAGGATGTTGGACTTTCCGCAGGCGTTGGAGCCCACGAGCACGGTCAGCGGGTTGGGCCGGCTGATGTCGAGCTCGACGACGGACTTGAAGTTGCGCACGCGCAGGGCCTCGATGTGGATGCGGAAGCCCTCGCGGCGGAGGTGCTTCTGGCCCAGGAGCGAGGCCATTTCGAGCTCCAGGGCCTTGGCGCTGGGCTTGCGCTGGGCGGCCATGCGCAGCAGCTCGCCGCGGGTCTCCATGTCGAGGCCCGCGGCCAGGAGCTTGCGGTTGTGCGACCAGCCGATTCCCTTGGCCAGCTCGAGCAGCCCGGGGTGCTCGCGGTAGGTCAGGTAGAAGCGGTGCATGTCGGCCAGGTTGGCCTTGCCGTAGCCCTTGCCGAGCAGCCGGGCCAGGTGCCCGAGCAGGCTGTCGAGGCTCTCGAACCGCTCCAGCTCGTCGGCGATGAGCTGGCCCAGGGCCATGTGTCGCTCGGCGAAGTCGTCTTCGCCGGGGCTTCGCGCCAAGATGGCGGACACTTGGGGCTGGAGGTCTTTCATTTTTTTGGCGATATTGGTTTTTTATCTTGAAAAAAGCATGTTTTTTTTGAGGGATTTTTGATTTCTATTGATAGAAACGGGTTGTGTGGGCTTTGCTTCTTTCTTCCTTCTCCAAAGGTAATCTTTTTTCTTGGCTTGTCTTCTATCGATAGAAATTTTTTTCGATGGATTGGATTGCTCGACAAAAATAAGTTTTTTTATTTGGCAATAGATTGATTGATAAGGGTATATGAAAACAAAATTGATATTTGTTGATGAAAGTTAAAATTGCTTTCTATTCGTAGAACGAAAACCCACGAAAGAGGCCGCCACCGAAACCCAGCCGAGAGACGCTTCGCCGAAGATGCGTTTCTATCAATAGAAATTTTTTTGGCCATAAATCAGAGTTGCGTGAAAAGTTTCCCGATTTTGGTGTTTTGGAAGAAGGCATCCATTGGGCCAAGGCGCGGGCGCCCTGCCCGGGGCTTGGGCAGGGCGCGGCCTTGTCGCGCTCGGTTTACTTGAAGACCTCGACCAGTCGCTCCAGGCGCTTGGAGACGTTCTCCCAGTTGACCACGCTGAGGAAGGCGTCGGTGTATTCGGGGCGGCGGTTCTGGAACTTGAGGTAGTAGGCGTGCTCCCAGACGTCGATGGGCAGGATGGGCAGGCTGAGCCACTGCGACTGGTTGTGGTGCTTCTCGGCCTGCAGCACCACGAGCTTGTCGGCCAGGGGCTGGTAGCAGAGCATGCCCCAGCCGGAGCCCTCGACGGAGTTGGAGGCGGCCTTGAACAGGCGCAGGAAGTTTTCCTCGGAGCCGAATGAGTCGCGCAGGTACTTGTCGAGGGTCTCGGTCTTGGCGGTGGGCTTGTTGGTCATGCTGTTCCAGAAGAGCACGTGCAGGAAGTGGCCTCCGCCGTGGAAGGCCAGCTCGCGCTCCCAGTGCTTGATGAGCGAGAAGTCGTCGGCCTGGATGGCCTCGGCGATCTTCTGGGTGGCGGCGTTCAGGCCGTTGACGTAGGACAGGTGGTGCTTGCTGTGGTGCAGCTCCATGGTCTGGGCGTCGAGCTTCGGCTCGAGGTCGGCGTATCCGTAGGGCAGCGCGGGCAGGGCGTACTTGCCGTCGGGCCCGACGAACTTGTCGATGGGCTCGTAGGCGGCCAGCTTTTCGCCCTCGGCGCGGGCGATCTGTCCGGCGCCCATCAGGGAAGCCACGCCCACCAGGGCGCCGGTCTTGAGGAAGGTTCTCTTGTCCATTTTGTCAGGTTGTTGTTTTGTTGTAGGAAAGTTGTCGGCGGCGCCCCTCGGGCGGGGGCGCGGCAGGCAAAGCTAAGGATTTTCGGGCAGGCCGCGGGGGCTCGGATTTCGGGCGAAAGGCTTAACTTCGCGGGCTGGCCCCGGGTGGGCGTTCAAGCGAACCGGCAACAAAGACAGGTTTCGGATGGAAAAAGGCAAGGTCATCGTAGGGCTTTCGGGCGGCGTGGACTCGAGCGTGGCGGCGAACCTGCTCAAGCAGGAGGGCTACCAGGTGGAGGCCCTGTTCATGATAAACTGGCACGAGACGGAGGGCACGCTCTCGGGCGACTGCCCCTGGGAGGACGACCTGCTGATCGCGCGGCTGGTGGCGCGCCGGCTGGAGATACCGCTGGAGGTGGTGGACCTGAGCGGGGCCTACCGCGAGCGGGTGGTCAACTACATGTTCGCCGAGTATGAGCGGGGGCGCACGCCCAACCCGGACGTGCTGTGCAACCGCGAGATCAAGTTCGCCGAGTTCATGGACGCGGCCCTGGCCCGGGGGGCGGACTACGTGGCCACGGGCCACTACTGCCGCAAGGAGACGATCGCGGGCCCGGACGGCAGGCCCGTGTACCGGCTGCTGGCGGGGGCCGACCCGGCCAAGGACCAGAGCTACTTCCTGTGCCAGCTCTCGCAGGGGCAGTTGGCCAAGGCGCTCTTCCCGGTGGGGCACCTGCTCAAGCCGCGGGTGCGGGCCATCGCCGAGGGGCTGGGCCTGGCCACGGCCACCCGCAAGGACTCGCAGGGCATCTGCTTCGTGGGCAAGGTGGACCTGCCCACCTTCTTGCAGCAGCAGCTCCGCCCCAAGACGGGGCCCATCGTGGAGCTTCTGGCCGACGCCGCGGCCTTCGCGCCCCGCGGCGCGAGCCTCGAGGAGCAGGCGGCGGACTTCCGCTTCGCGCCGGGCATGGGCCGGGTGGTGGGCACGCATCCGGGCGCGCACTTCTTCACCATCGGGCAGCGCAAGGGCCTTAACGTCGGCGGCAAGCCCAAGCCGCTCTTCGTCGTGGGCATCGACACGGCCGCGAACGTGGTGTACGTTGGGCAGGGGCAGGACCACCCCGGCCTGTTCCGCCCGGCCCTGCGCGTCGAGCCGGGGCAGGAGCACTGGCTGCGGCCCGAGCGGCGCCCCGAGGCGGGGCAGTCGGCCCGCTTCCTGTGCCGCATCCGCTACCGGCAGGCCTTGCAGGCCGCCACGCTGCACGTCCGCGGGCAGGGCCTTTTCATCGCTTTCGACGAGCCGCAGCGGGGCATCACCCCGGGGCAGTTCGCCGCCTGGTACGACGGCGAAGAGCTAATCGGCTCTGGCACAATCGCTTGAGCGGTTTGTTGAAATTCGGATGGAAAAATATCAAATGCGAGTTTGGTCATATGAAAGATATTTCATAATTTTGTCGCATCAAACGAAAGGAACAAGAGATGACCTTCGCCCGACTGAATTTGGAACAACACGCCGCCCGTATGGAAAGAACCGCCGAAATCCTCAAGACCATCGGCCACCCCGTGCGCCTTTCCGTGCTCGAGTGCCTCAAGCAGAAAGAGCCTTTGAGCGTGCAGGAGCTCATGGAGCGCACCCAGACGGAGCAGTCGCTGCTGTCGCACCACCTCTCGAAGATGAAGGACAAGGGTATCCTGAGCTGCACCCGCAATGGCAAGAACATCCTCTACAACCTCGCGGACCGCAACATCCTCAACATCTTCAATTGCATGGACAAATGCAGCTTCATCTGAGCTGCTTTTTTTTGGAAAAACAAATGACCAAACGTTCATATTAAAGAACGAAACTCCAAGCCTCCCGGCAGCAACAAAACCCCTCGGACATGGAAATCTTCGGCTACATCGCGTCAGTCTTCATCGGCATAACCCTGGGCCTTATCGGCGGGGGCGGCTCGATCCTGACGGTTCCGGTCCTGACCTACCTCTTTGGTGTGGACCCGGTCTTGGCCACGGCCTACTCGCTCTTCATCGTGGGCACCACCTCGCTGGTGGGCGTGGGGCAGAGCATGGCCAAGGGCCTGGTGAGCTACAAGACGGCCATCGTCTTCGCGGTGCCTTCGTTCATCGCCGTTTACCTGACCCGGCGCTACCTGGTCCCGGCCATCCCGGACTCGATCTTCACGGCCGGGGAGTTCGAGATGACCAAGAGCATCGCCATCATGCTTTTCTTCGCGGTGATCATGCTGCTGGCCTCGGCCTCGATGATCCGCGACAAGCGTCCGGAGGCCCAGAACGACGACGTCTCGCAGTTGGCCTTCAACTACCCCATGATCCTGCTCGAGGGAGCGGTGGTGGGCGTGGTAACGGGCCTGGTGGGCGCGGGGGGCGGCTTCCTGATCATCCCCGCGCTGGTGGTGCTGGCCAAGCTGCCCATGAAGCTGGCCGTGGGCACCTCGCTGCTGATCATCGCCGTGAAGTCGCTCTTCGGCTTCGCGGGCGACCTGGGCACGGGCGCTTCCATCGACTGGAGGCTGATGCTCATCGTAACGGCCCTGTCGGTGGGGGGCATCTTCCTGGGCGGCTACCTGTCGAGCTACATCGACGGCAAGAAGCTCAAGGCGGGCTTCGGCTGGTTCGTCCTGGTCATGGGAGTTTACATCATCGCCAAGGAAATCCTCTCGGCCTGATTCCCCCGGTTTTTCATTCCAAGGAAACATTTCAAACAAAATCATAAACCTCAAACCTTACCAGCAACATGAAAGTAGATCAGTTGTACACCGGATGCCTCGCTGAGGCGGCTTACTACCTCGAGTCCAACGGCGAAGCCGCCATCATCGATCCCCTGCGCGACGTCGATTCCTACATCCAGATGGCCCAGGAGCGCGGCGCGAAGATCAAGTACATCTTCGAGACGCACTTCCACGCCGACTTCGTGTCGGGCCACCTCGACCTGGCGGCCAAGACCGGCGCCCTGATCGTCTATGGCCCCACGGCAAAGACCGGCTACCCGGCCTACCAGGCCGAGGACGGCGAGGAGTTCCAGTTGGGCGACGCGACCATCCGCGTGCTGCACACGCCCGGGCACACCCTCGAGTCGAGCTGCTACCTGCTGCTCGACAAGGACGGCAAGCAGCAGTCCATCTTCACCGGCGACACCCTGTTCATCGGCGACGTGGGCCGTCCGGACCTGGCCGTCAAGTCGGACCTGACCCAGGAGGACCTGGCCGGGATGCTCTACGACTCGCTGTGGAACAAGGTCATGACCCTGGGCGACGAGCTGGTGGTCTATCCGGGCCACGGCGCGGGCTCATCGTGCGGCAAGAGCATGAGCGCCGAGACCTTCGACACCCTGGGCAACCAGAAGAAGGTGAACTACGCCCTCCAGCCCATGCCCAAGCAGGACTTCGTCGAGAAGGTTACGCACGGCATCCTGCCTCCGCCCCAGTACTTCTCCAAGAACGCCATGCTGAACAAGTCCGGCTATGAGAGCTGGGACGTGGTCATGGGCCGGGGCAACAAGGCCCTCAGCCTCGAGCAGGTCGAGGAGCACCTGGCCAAGGGCGCGCTGCTGCTCGACACCCGCGACCAGCAGGAGTTCAACAAGGGCTACGTGCAAGGCTCGATGAACATCGGCCTGGGCGGCATGTTCGCCATCTGGGTGGGCACCCTGATCCAGGACCTCAAGCAGCCCATCGTCCTGATCGCCGAGGAAGGCCGGGGCGAGGAGGCCGTCATGCGCCTGGCCCGCGTGGGCTACGACAACGCCGTGGGCTACCTCGACGGCGGCTTCGCCACCTGGAAGAACGCCGGCAAGCCCGTGGAGGCCATCCCCTCGATCACGCCCCAGGAGTTCGAGACGATTTTCCGCACCAAGGGCGGCAAGGTCAACGTCCTGGACGTGCGCACCCCGACCGAGTTCCTCTCGCAGCGCCTGATCAACGCCGAGAACTTCCCGCTCAACTTCGTCAACGAGTCGCTCGACAAGCTCGACAAGAACCAGGAGTACTTCGTGCATTGCAAGTCGGGCTACAAGTCCATGATCACTTCATCCATCCTCAAGCGCGCCGGCATCAAGAACGTGGTGGACATCCAAGGCGGATTCGACGCCATCGCCGCGCAGACCGAGCTGGAGAAGACCGACTACGTCTGCCCATCGACCCTCTGAGCCTGGCCCCTGGCCTCCGCTCGTCCTGAAAAGCCCCCTCGGAGTCAACCGAAAACCCTTCCAAGCGCTTCTATCAACCTGCTTCGAGGGGGCCTTTTCTTTTGTCCTTGGCAAGTCCATCGCCCCAACCGCTTCAAAAACCCCAAACAAAAAAAAGAAAAGCGCATCTTAAAATGCGCATCCCCAAAAGAGAAAAACAGAATCGAGCATGGAGCAAATCATTGGATTCATCAAACAGCCGTGGCCCTGGTATGTCGCCGGGCCGATGATCGCGGTGGCTTACGCCGCGGTCATGTTCTTCGGAAAACGCCTTGGGCTTTCGTCCGCGATCCGCCATACCTGCGCGGCTTCGGGCTTGGGCAAAATCAATTCATTTTTCGATTACGACTGGAAGGCCATGTCCTGGAACCTTTTCCTGGTCCTGGGCATCTTCATGGGTGGATTCGTGGCCATGCAGTTGCTGACCGACCACTCGGGCGTGGGCATCGGCCCGGAAGCCGTGGCCAGCCTGGAGGCCCTGGGCCTGGAGAACCCGGGCCAGGCGTACCTGCCGTCCGAGATCTTCAGTTGGGAGGCCTTCTTCAGCCTCAAGGGCTTCAGCATCATGGTGCTGGGCGGCTTCCTGATCGGCTTCGGGGCGCGCTACGCCGACGGCTGCACCTCGGGCCACGCCATCAGCGGCCTGAGCGAGATGAAGCTGACCTCCCTGATAGCCATCATCGGCTTCTTCGTGGGAGGCACCATCGGCGCCAACTTCCTGCTGCCCTTGTTGTTGAACCTCTAAAAAAGAAACACAGACTGGCCATGAAACATCTGAAATTCTTGCTTGTCGGCCTTGTGTTCGGCATCGTGTTGATCAAGTCGGAGGTGGCCTCCTGGTACCGCATCCAGGAGATGTTCCGCTTCCAGTCGTTCCACATGTTCGGGGTGATCGGCTCGGCCGTGGTGCTGGGCGCGCTCATCACCTTCCTGGCCAAGCGGTTCCAGCTCAAGAACATCCACGGCACGCCCGTCGCGATCGTCCCGGTGGAGCCGGGCATGGTGCGCTACATCGCCGGGGGCCTGCTGTTCGGGCTGGGCTGGTCGCTGGCCGGCACCTGCCCGGGGCCGATGTACTCGCTCATCGGCAGTGGCTTCTCGGTCATCCTGGTGGTGCTCGGGGGGGCTTTCCTGGGCACGATCGCCTACGCTTACGCGCGCCAGTACCTCAAGCATTGAGCCGCTCGGGCGGAAAGGGCGGCAAGAGGTCTTCCGCTCCATCGTTTTGGTTTGTGAGTTGTTTCTGGGGAGGGCCGCGAGGCCCTTCCCGCTTTTCGAAGGGTGGCGCGCGCCGGGGGCGGCCTTCACCGGATCGTGAAATCTTGCTAATGTCTGTTAATGGCCGCACGGCCTGCCCGCGGCTGGCTTACCTTTGCGGAGGCGGGATGTCCAGGTGGGCTCCCGGGCCGCGTTGGCATGAACCAAAAAAACACAACAGACGATGGTGAAAAGATACCTTGACTTACAGATTTCCAGACGGATGGCGACTTTGTTCGCCTTGATGCTGCTGGCGGCCGCGCCGGCGCTGGCGCAGCGCGTGGCCACTCAGGGCCAGGGACTTTCGCAAGGGCGGGATCCCAAGGTGGAGCTCTTCCCGGGCGAGCGCGGGCAGGTGGTGCCGACGGCGCTTCCGCAGGGCCAGGGCACGCGCCCCGGCCGCCGCGGCCCGGTGGCCGAGGCCCGCGCCAGCCTGCGCGTGGAGCAGGGGCCGGGCTCGGTCGCCCGTCCGGCGCTGGCCGCGGAGGCCCACGCGGCGCGGCCGCGGGTAACGGCCTCGCAGGGGCAGGGCCTCGAACATGGCGATGAGCCCAAGCCGAGCCGGGATTTCGGCCCGCGGCCGGAGGGCAGGGCCCCCGAGGCGGGCGACGCGCCGGCCTTCTACGAGATCTTCATGACCAACCCCGGCGATGGCGACCAGGATGGATTCTACGACATATGGGACTTCGAGATCGACATCGACCCCGATTTCGGCAACTTCACCTCCGGGGTGTTCATCCGCGTCGAGGACCAGTTCGGCAACAACTGGGGCGATTTCGGGCCCTACACCTTCGTCGGAGTGCAATCTGGCGACAACATCGTGCTGGCCGACTTCATGGTCCCCGGGCTGGCCCAGGAGAGCTACGTGGACTTCTACTTCTACACCTACAACGACATCGGGTACAGCTACTACGACTACTACGACCTGCCCGCCGACCTGCCCGCCGACTATCCCGTCTTCTACGACGCCTACGTGGTCAACCCGCAGAACCTCGACGGAGACCAGTTCCTCGAAATGTGGGATTTCGAGCTCGACATCGACGCCTACTATGGCGACATCGCCGACAACGTCATGATCGAGGTCTCGGACGACGAGGGCAACTTCTGGGGGCCGTTCGGGCCGTTCGACTTCCAGGGCCAGGGCAATGCCGACAACATCCTCATCACCGACTTCTCCTACCAGACCTACGGCTTCGCCTCCGGAGAGCCGGTCAACTTCGCCTTCAAGGCCTACAACGCCTATGGCCAGGATACCGAGAACCAGACCGTGGCCGTGGACCAGTTCGCCCTCGCGCCCACCTTCTACGAGGTCGTGGCCGTCAACACCTCCGACCTCGACGCCGACAACCGCTTCGACCTCTGGGACTTCGAGATCGACATCGACGGCATCGGTGGCCTAGCCCGCGACGTCTCCATCCAGATCACCGACAACCAGGGCAACGACTGGGGAACCTTCGGCCCATTCGACTTCGAGGGCGAGACCGACACCGACAACGTGCTGATAACCGATTTCAGCTACGACAACTACGACATGCCCAACCCCGCCAACGTCCTGTTCACCTTCCGGGCCTTCAACTCTTCCGGCCAGGACGTCGAGACCCTCAACCTCTGGGTGGACACCTACTACGAGGCCCCGGTCTTTTACGAGGTCTATGCCATCAACACCATCGACCAGGACCAGGATGGAAACTACGAGCAATGGGATTTCGAGGTGGACATCGACGCGCCCTTCGGCGGATTCGCCGCACAGGTCTTCGTCCAGATCACCGACAACCAGGGCAACGACTGGGGAACCTACGGCCCCTACAACTTCGACCGCGAGACCGCCGACGACAACTTCATCATCACGCCCTGGAACATGTCCGACTACGACTTCGACACCCCCCAGGACGTCGCCTTCACCTTCTACGCCTACAACGACAAGGGCAACGACAGCCGCAGCCTCCAGGTGCCCGTGGACGCCCTCAGCAGCGACGCCTCGCTGTCCAGCATCCGCGTCGATGGCGTGCCCTTGCCGGGATTCAGCCCCAGCACCACCAGCTACACCCGCGTGCTGCCCTACGGCACCACCGCCATTCCCAGCGTCGCCGGAACCACCACCAGCGCCAGCGCCAGCCTCCAGGTGCAGCAGGCCACCAGCCTCAGCGGCAGCCAGGCCCAGCGCACCGCGACCCTCACCGTCACGGCCCAGGACGGCACCACCACCCGCGCCTACACCGTCGAGTTCCAGGTGGAGCCGCCCAGCGACGACGCCAGCCTGGCCGCCTTGCGCATCGACGGGCAGAACCTCGCCGGATTCTCTTCCAACACCCTGACCTACACCTTCCCCGTGGCCTTCACGCAGCAGAACATCCCCGTGGCCAGCGCCACCACCAACCATCCGCAGGCCAGCCTCCAGATCCAGCAGGCCACCGACCTCGACGGGACACAGCAGCAGCGCACCGCGACCCTCACCGTCATGGCCCAGGATGGCACCACCACACGAGCCTACACCGTCGAGTTCATCCGGCAGCCGCCCAGCGCCGACGCCTCGCTCAGCGACCTGCGCGTCAACAACCAGACCGTGGCCAACTTCAACCCCCAGACCCTGACCTACCAAGTCGGGATGCCTTTCTCGACCCAGCAGGTGCCCCTGGTGGCCGGGACCCTCAACTTCCCCTTCGCCAGCCTCAGCGTCCAGCAGGCCCAGAGCATCGACGGAACCTTGGAGCAGCGCACCGCGACCCTCACCGTAACGGCCGAGGACGGCACCACCCAGCGCGCCTACACCGTCGAGTTCTTCCGTCTGCCCGCCAGCCAGGACGCCTCGCTCAGCGACTTGCGCGTCAGTGGCCAGACCGTGGCCGGATTCAGCCCGCAGACCCTGGCCTACTTCGTGACCCTGCCCTTCGGCACCACGCAGATCCCCAACGTCAGCGGCACGACCAACGACCCCTACGCCAGCCTCCAGACCCAGCAGGCCACCAGCCTCGCGGGCGACCAGCAGCAGCGCACCGCCACCCTCACCGTCACGGCCGAGGACGGGCAGACCACCCGGCAATATGCCGTGACCTTCGACCTGGCCCCCGCCAGCCAGGACGCCCGCCTCAGCGACCTGCGCATCAACGGGCAGACCATCCCGGGCTTCCATCCCAACACCATCAACTATGTCCACAGTTGGCCCCGCGGCCAGGGAATGCCCCAGGTCTCCGTCACCCTCAACGACCCCAACGCCGACTTCATCCTCCAGAACCCCACCAACCTGGAGGGAACCGAGGCCCAGCGGACGGCCACCATCACCGTAACGGCGCAAGACGGCACCACGACCCGAGCCTACTCGGTCCTGTTCAACCTCTGGGCCGTCAGCGTGCCGCAGATCCTGCCGCTCGAAGTCGGCATCTTCCCCAACCCCAGCCAAGGCCGCGCCTGGCTGCGCCTGCCCGAGGGAATCCGCGCCGACCAGGCCGCCCTCTTCGACCTCGCCGGCGCGATGGTCCGCCAATGGAGCGGGCCCAGCCTCCAAGCGGAAAGCCCCGAGCTTTCCCTCGAAGGCCTCGCCGCCGGGACCTACCTCCTGCGCCTGCGCGCGTCCGATGGCCGATGGGCCACCCAGCCGCTGGTCTTGGCGCCCTGAGACGCCCACCGGTTCCGCCAAAAAAGGCCGCTTCCCCAAAGGGAGCGGCCTTTTTCATGCCAAGTTGCGCTCATGGGTGAAATGCCCCGCAGCACCAGCGTCCGACAAAATCAGGCCGTTCCGCCAATCCCGTAGGGATTGAACATGAATAGCCCCGGATGAAATCCGAGAGAGCCGAGAACCACCGCGGCACCCCTGTTCAAGTCGATAGAGTTCTGCTTGCTGGTCATCCATTTTTAAAAGTTTAGTCCTTTTATGTTTAGACTCCGGTAGCATGTATGATATTTCATAGATATTATGCGTGAGTTCTTTTGCTTTTTCTACTGACAGATTCGATTTTCCTTTATACAATATCCTTTCAAGTTCTTTGTAAATGCAATAAGCTGCAAATGAGATACAAATATGGGCTTCAATTCGACTTTTGAGACGATGGTATATCGGACGTATTCGCAAATCTGTTTTAGACATTCTGAATGCTTTTTCGATATGCCATAGATTTGAGTAATTCTTAATTATCTCTTTATCTGATAGTTTTGTGTTTGTGATGTAGCCTTTCAGACCATCCCATTGGCTATCTTTTTCAAATTTGTCGTAATCAATTTCTATTGAAACTTCACCTTCAAATTTTAGATATTTGTTATAGCCTTTGTTGTTTATATTTGATTTAGTCAGCTTTCCAGAGCTTATTCTCTTTTCAAGGCGTTTCAAGCCGAGTTCTCTGTTGTGGGCATCTTTTTTGGCTCTTCTGTCGGAATAGCTTATGATTATTCGAGTGTCAGGATCCTTTTGTATAGACCGAATTTGTCCATCTTTCAATCTTGTTTTCAATATTCTGCCTTTAACGTCTTTGGTCTCATTTTTTATCCTTGCTCCGAGTATGTACTGATATTCCTGTTCTTGCAAGGCTTTAATATTGTCTTTTGACAAAAGTCCAGAGTCTGCAATCACAACAGGTTTATTCAAATTGAATTTTTTGCGTATTGTTGCAAGAAAAGGAATCAAAGTGTGTCCCTCATAAGTATTTCCCTCAAAAATATCGTAGCCAATCGCATAACCGTCTATGCCAACCAATAAGCCTAAAAATATTTGAGGATTGCTGTGTTTGCCGTCTTTGCTAAAACCTGTCTTTCGCAAATCATCTTCATCGGAAGCCTCAAAATAAAGTGTTGTCATGTCATAAAAAACAACACTGACATTTCCGCCTAAAACTTGTTTTGTATGGTTAAATGCGATTTGTTCAACTTTATCCTTCAGTTGATTGTTTAGCTTGTCTAAAAAGCGATAAACTGTATTTATGTTTAAGCTAATGCCTTGATAACGATATAGATACTCGATGGTTTTTAACTTGCTCAACGGAAATGCAAGTCTTGAAATGACCAAATGTCGAAATAGTTCCTCTTCAATTTCATTGAAGCCTACCTTGTCATAAATTTTTCCAAAAATCAATTCTGGACCTACAACTCGAATGCTCGTATTGCTCAATGCCTCAAAAAACGTATCAATCATCGTATCTGTTTCTGAAATGAATAATTTGGGTTGCATCGACAAGCGTTCAAGTTCCTGATTACCCAAATATTCTAAATTTTGCACCTCCTGCTGAGTCCTGCCAGAGCCTATCGTTTTGACAACTTTATACCTGCCCCTTGACTTTGATATTATCTGGACAGATATGCTGCCTGATTTATTTTTCTTTTTTCGTAAAAACATGCACAAATATAGCGCGGGACACCCAAATCTCAAAACCAGTCATTGATTTTCAGACACTTACACGCACCGGGACGTCAAGCCGTCGAACATCATGGTGCTTCCTGACGGCAGCCCCAAGGTGCTGGACTTCGGCATCGCGAAGCTGGCGGGCGGGGGGGCGAGCTGACGCACACCGGGGCGCAGATGGGCACGCCGGTTTACATGAGCCCGGAGCAGGTCCAGGACAGCAAGCGGGCCGACCACCGCTCGGACATCTACTCGCTGGGGGTGACGCTGCACCACCTCCTGTCGGGCGCCCCGCCCTATGACGCGGGCACGGACAGCAACTTCGCCATTTTCTTGAAGATCGTGAACGAGCCGCTGCCCCGGCTCCCGGGGAATGTCCCCGCGCACCTCCAGGCCACGATCGACAAGGCCACGGCCAAGGACCCGGCCGACCGCTTCCAGGACTGCGGGGCCTTCGCACGGGCGCTCGCCGCGCCCCAGCCCGCCGCGGGCGACGCCACCCTGCTCGACGACGGCCCCGTTCCCAGGCCCAAGCCGGAAGCCCTGCCGCCGAGGCCGCCCGCCCTCGCGGCTCCCGAGGCCCGCCCGGCGCGGCGCCCGCTTCCACCCGGGGCCAGGTGGGCGGCCATCGGCCTGGGCGCGGCGCTGCTCGTGGCGCTGCTGGTCTGGGCTTCGCGGCCTACCGAGGAAGACCACTGGCGCGAGGCCCTGGCGCGGGGCTCGGCCGAGGGCTACGAGGAATTTCTTCAGCAGCACCCCGACGGCGATAAGGCCGCGGAGGCACGGGTCTCGCTGGACTGGGCCAACCGGGCCTTCCAGCGGCGCAACCCCGGCCAGCGGCAGGACGATGCACAGGCGGCGCTGGCGGCCCTGCTGGCGGCCCTGGCCTACGACAGCCTGGCCCCCACGGCCGACCTGTCCTCCCTGCGCCTGTTCCTGGCCTCGGCCCAGGCCCGCGGGATGAATAGAGCGGACCGCGACCGCGCCCGCCAGCAGTTGGAGCGCCTTGCCGCCGACAGCGCCCGCGTGGCCGGGGACGCCCAACTGCGGGCCGACGACGACGCCTACGCCGAGGCGAAGCGCCAGGACAGCAAGCCTTCCTACGAGGGCTACATCCGCGACTACCCGCAGGGCAGGCACCTTGCCGAGGCGCGGCAGGCGATGGAGCGGCTGGCCACGAAGGCCGACGACGACGCCTACGCCGCGGCAAAGCGGCAGGACAGCAAGGCGTCCTACGAGGGCTACCTCCGCGAGCATCCGCAGGGCAGGCACCTGGCGGAGGCGCGGCAGGCGATAGAGCGGCTGGCTACGAAGGCCGACGACGACGCCTACGCCGCGGCCAAGCGCCAGGACAGCAAGGCTTCCTATGAGGGCTACATTCGCGATTACCCGCGGGGCCTGCACCTTGCCGAGGCCCGGCAGGCGATCGAGCGGCTGGCCACCGACGACGACGCCTACGCCGCAGCCAAGCGGCAGGACAGCAAGGCTTTCTACGAGGGCTACATCCGCAACTACCCGCGGGGACTGCACCTTGCCGAGGCGCGGCAGGCGATTGAGCGGCTGGAGCAGGCGCCGCAGGTGCCGCAGGCCGTGCGCGACCTCCAGGCCTCGATGGTCTCCATCTCGGGCGGCAGCTTCACGATGGATGAGCTTCCGGCGCACCAGGTTACGGTCTCGGGCTTCCAGATGGGCAAGTACGAGGTGACCCAGGCGCAGTGGCAGGCGGTCATGGGCTCCAACCCCAGCGGCTTCCAGGGCTGCCCGAGCTGCCCGGTGGAGAGCGTGAGCTGGGACGACGTGCAGGCCTTCATCCGCAAGCTGAACACGCTGACGGGGCAGACCTACAGGCTGCCGACAGAGGCGGAGTGGGAGTATGCGGCGGGCGGCGGCTCGAGCGGGCGGACGAAGTTCGCGGGAACGGACTCGGAAGGCAGCCTGGGCGGCTATGCCTGGTATTCGGCTAACTCAGGCTCCAAGACCCACCCCGTGGGGCAGAAAAGCCCGAACCGGCTGGGCCTGTACGACATGAGCGGCAACGTCTTGGAATGGTGCTCCGACTGGTACGGCCCATACCCCTCCGGCGCTCAGACCAACCCAAGGGGAGCCAACAGCGGCTCGGGCCGTGTCAACCGCGGCGGCAGCTGGCACGGCGGCGCGTCCTACTGCCGCGTGGCCCTTCGGTTCTACTACTCGCCGGGCGGCAGGAGCTACTACCTGGGTTTCCGCCTAGCCAGGACTCCTTAACCTTCTTCTTTCTGCCTTCTTACCTTTTGCCGAGCCGTGTCCCTAGGGGCACGGCTTTTTCAATCCTTCTACATTATACATTCAAACGAGGAGACCACCAAATTTTCTTCGAAAAAAAGCAGCTTGGAAATCAGCAGGTTGCGATTTTGGATGAAAAAAGGCGATAGAAATGCCCAATCGTGCGGTGCCCTAGGGCACGTATCTGGCTAAGGCGCAGGCAATCAGGGAAATAAGACAAGGATGTCGGCTGGCTGGGCGTTTTTTCGTGAGGATTTGTTGCTTATCTTCGGGAAGTCAGAAGAAACCGAATCCCTAAGTCCGATGGGCTAGGGGCACCACACACGCGCCATATATGACGACCAGAGGGCAACATATACGCTTGCTGACGCTGCGCTTCGACAGCCAGATGGGCGAGTACGACGATCGGGAGCTGGCGAGCTTCAGCTTGCGGCATCGGGTCACGTCGAGCCAGTTCAACTTTTTTGAGGAAGCCGGCCGCCACTATTGCTCGGTCGCCCTGAGCTACGAGCCGCTGGCGCCGTCGGATGGCGGCCCAGACGCCTCGGACAAGCCCGTGATGAGCCCTGAGCAAGAGCGGCAGTACGAACTGCTGGGCCAGTGGCGGCTGGAGGTTTCGCGGCGCAAGGGCCTGCCTGCCTACATGGTCGCCACGAACGCGCAGTTGAGCGAGATGGTGCTGAGTGGCGCGAAAAGCCTCCAGGGCCTGTCCAAAGTGCGCGGCTTCGGTCGGAGCAAGCTGGACAGCTACGGCAAGCAGATACTGGAAGTGATGGCGGGCATCCGCCAGCCCGAGGTGGGCAAGCCCAAGGGGGCCAGCCACTCTGAAAAAACCAAGGCGACACACCCAACCCAAGGAGAAGAAAATGGCCCGACTACCGAACCACTACCCGGTGTTTGAGCACTGGTACAAGACCTACGCCTGGATCCTCGACCGGGTGGACAAGATGCCCAAGAACGCCAGGTTCTCGGTGGCCAACCGTCTGGCCGCGCTGGGCCTCGACATCACGGAGCTGCTCGTGGAGGCCATCTACAGCAAGGAGAAGGCCCCCTTTTTGAGGAGGGTCAACATCGAGATCGAGAAGGCGAGGATGCTGCTCCGGCTTTGTGCCGACCGGCGGTACCTTTCCTTGGAACAGCATGCCTTCGTGGTCCGCGAGATGGATACGGTGGGCAAGATGTGCGGAGGCTGGCTCAAGTCATGCGAAGGGTAGGGGGCCTCTTCGACAGGTTCAGCTCCTGGACCAACCTTTGGCGCGCCTACCGCATGGCCCGCCAGGGCACCCGCAGGAGCCGGTCCGGGGCGGCCTTCTTCTTCCACCTCGACCAGGAGCTGCTCCAGCTCCAGGACGAGCTGCTCACGGGCAGCTACCGGCCGGGGCCCTTGCGCCAGTTCACGCTGCACGATCCCAAGGAGCGGGTGATCTCGGTGGCCCTTTTCCGCGACAGGGTCGTGCACCATGCCTTGGTTTCGGTGCTGGAGCCCATCTTCGAGCGCGTCTTCATCCACGACAGCTACGCCACCCGCAAGGGCAAGGGCACCCACAAGGCCTTGCTGCGGGCCCAGGACTTCCTCCGCCAGGCGCGCTGGTTCCTCAAAAGCGACATCAAATCCTACTTCCCGAGCATCGACCACCAGACGCTGGTCGAGCTTGTGGCCCGGAAGGTCAAGGACCGCCGATTGATGGAGGTGGTCGAGCACGTCGTGGGTTGGGGCGGACGCCTCGACAAGGGCCTGCCCATCGGCAACCTGACGAGCCAGTTCCTGGCGAACGTCTATCTTGACCCTTTCGACCACTTCGTCAAGCGATCGGCGCACCACGGGCGCTATCTTCGCTACATGGACGATTTCGTCCTTTTCGCCCCTGAAAAGTCTCGTCTCAAGGACGACCTGCCCCGGCTTCGCGATTTCCTGGCCGATAAGCTCAAACTGGCCATCAAGGAGGAGGCCACCTACATCAACCAGGCCGCCAACGGGCTCAGCTTCCTTGGCGCCCGCGTCTTCACGCATGCCCTTCGGGTCAAGCCCGAGTGCCTCAGGCGCTCGCTCGCCAGGATCCGCGACAAGGAGCGGCTCTGGAGGATCGGCCTGTTGCCCGAGCCGCGCTTCCTTGACACCATGAATGGGCACTGGCAGCATTTGCAGAACTTGGACAGCCTCGCGCTGAGAAGGCTGTTCCTCAACGGAGTGGACGCTGGGCGTTAGCGGCTCGAACCGTGTCAACCGCGGCGGCAACTGGAACAACGACGCGTCCAACTGCCGCGTGGCCAATCGGAACAACAACTCGCCAGGCAACAGGAACAACAACCTGGGTTTCCGCCTAGCCAGCACCGGGACTTTCGAACCGTAGGCACGTGTCCAAGGCCGCGTGCCCAGTTTCGTTCCCAGTCCCGCCCCGCGTCCCGCATCCGCCGAAACCGGCGGGTCGAAAAGCCGATGGTGGGCGGATTTTGGTACGAGGCATCCTTGCCTCGGAAAATCTCCGCCCATCCCTTGGCTTTTTGACTGAGAGCGTCATCTCGTTGCTCGTTCCTGCCCGCGAGTCGTTCGCGGCGGCTGTGGAAACTTTCCAACGTGGCGACCAGCCACTTGGAAACGTTTCCGCGGCGGTGCGCCGCGAGACCCCCCGACCCCCTGAAAGGGGGAGAAGGACGCTTCGCCGTGGAAAAAGCCCCCTTTCAGGGGGTTTGGGGGTCTTTCCGAGCACATTTGCACGGCGGGCTAAAGCCCGCCGCAATTGATGAGGTCATGCTTCGGCAAGCCCCGAAGGGGCGATATGATTGTAGAAAGCCGATTTAACCCCAAAATAAACAAGCCCTGAAGGGGCGAAACAACCGCGAGGACGAGCTGGCTGAAATCGCTGCCCATCGAGGCGCGGATCATGCCACCCCTTCGGGGTTCCGATTCCAAGCAACATGCTTCATTCTACAATCATGTCATCCCTTCGGGATTCGCCCGGCATTCCCAGCGCAAGAACATCAATTGCGTCGGGCTTCAGCCCGCCGCGGCGATGGCAAGCCCCGAAGGGGCGGCATGATTGTAGAAAACGGATCCACCCCAAAAAAGCAAGCCCCGAAGGGGCGAAACAACCGTGAGGACGAACCGGCTGAAATCGCGGCCCATTGAGGCGCGGATCAGGCCACCCCTTCGGGGTTCCGATTCCAACCAACACGCGTCATCCTACAATCATTCCACCCCTTCGGGGTTTTGCCCGGCATCCCCAGCGCAAGAAAATCAATTGCGGCGGGCTTCAGCCCGCCGCGGCGATGGCAAGCCCCGAAGGGGCGACATGATTGTAGAAA
>JFJP01037397.1_pt1 | contig 32523 bp, 28 predicted proteins | sample 431651 | NCBI WGS metagenome assembly JFJP01 (sample SAMN02602958, study PRJNA72255) | Microbial mat metagenome, whole genome shotgun sequencing project. | biome: fresh water; feature: sink hole; material: water; isolation source: purple microbial (photo- and chemosynthetic) mats found in... | reverse complement strand
TTTTTTGATTCAAAACACTTTTTAAAACCAATTCCAGCGCTTCAATTCTATTGTATGTTGTTACCAATAATGTGGCATGTATGCTCGATTTAATATTCCTATTATCTTTCTCACGTTGCATATCTAAAAGCTTGGAATACTTTAAAAAAACACTATATGCATTGATCTTACTAATCATATATCCATAAAAGCCATCAAGAAATCCCAGGTATAAAATATAGTCACGAAAAAATCTGAATTTTGAATAAAAATATATCTTAATTATATTTGTGCGTATTCCTTTATTAAACTTAGACAATGCAGAAATAGTAGTGAATTTATTCGCCTGATTTAAATGATCTTCAATTGAATCGTACGTATAATGCAATAAATCACCCTTCAAATGTTTTAATTTGAAAGTCGGATCCATTACCACTTTATCGTGCGGATTATCGCCACCCCACGAACCTTTCCTTCTATCCCACAATCTGATTTTTACATCGGGATACCATCCACAATGCTTAATAAAACGACCACCATAATATGTTAAGCGATTAAAAGAATAACAATCATGTGACAAATCTTCTTTCACTTTTTTAATAGAGTCGTATAATTGATCACTAAGGGCTTCATCAGCATCGAGTGATAAAACATAATCAAATTCGCACTTAGAAACAGCATAGTTTTTTTGTTCAATATATCCATCAAATGCATGTTGAATAACTTTTGCTCCTAATTCTTCGCAAATAGCTATTGTATTGTCTTTAGAAAATGAATCCACAACAAGAATTTCATCTGCTAATCCCTCCACGGAATGAATACAACGGGCAATATTTTTTTCCTCGTTAAAAGTAATAATTACTACAGAAATTTTATTCATATTATTCTATTCAACATTAATAACTTAAAATTCAGAATTTATTTTTTTTATCAATCTTTATAATAAATTCGTTTAACCCGAGGCGAAACAGCGGTTAATATTTCATATGGAATGGTACCAATAGAATTTGCAAGTTCGGTTACGGGGTATCCCGTTCCGAATATTTCAACAGTATCCCCTTCTTTTGCATCAATATTCTGTATTGAAATAATGGTCATATCCATACAAACGTTACCAATAACAGGAGCAAAATTACCATTTATGAATACTTTTCCAGTTCCATTACCATTTTTTCGGTTAAAGCCATCTGCATACCCAATTGGTAGTATTGCAATATTGGTATCCTCAACGGCAATTGCATTTCTAGAATAGCCAATAGTTTCACCCCGCATTATTCTCTTTACTTGCAATATAGATGTTTTTAAAGAACTTACAGGTAATAATAAAGTTGAAGATAACTCAGTTCCTACACCATAAAGACCAATACCCAAGCGAACCATATCAAACTGAGCATTTGAAAATCTTTCAATGCCGGCTGAATTCAAAATATGCCGCATTATAGGATAATTAAAGCTATTGAGAATCTTCTTGCTCATTTTTTCAAACAATGAAATCTGAGATTTAGTAAACTCATCATGTCTTGCTTCATCACTTGCTGCTAGGTGAGAAAAAACGGAAATAATTTTGATATGATCTGTTTCGGACAATATTTGTATCAATAAATCGATTTCTTCTTCTTGAAACCCTAGACGGTGCATTCCTGTATCCAATTTGATATGAATAGGAAAATGATACACTTTGGATGTTTTTAAAGCATGTAACAACAAAGAAAGCGTATTTAAATTATAAATTTCGGGTTCTAATTGATATTCAATTAAAAGATTATATGCGCCTTCCTCCGGATTCATAACAGCAATGGGCATGCTTACTCCTTTTTGTCGGAGGTGAACGCCTTCATCTGCAAAAGCTACAGCAAGATAATCCACTTTATGATATTGAAGTTCGCTGGCAATCTCAACACTTCCGCTACCGTATGAGAACGCTTTTACCATAGCCATAACTTTAGTTTGAGGCTTTATAAGCGAACGATAATAATTTAAATTATGTATTAATGAGGTGAGGTTAACTTCTAAAATAGTGCGGTGCGATTTCTGCTCAAGAAGATCTACGATACTTTCAAATTTAAAATTACGAGAACCTTTAACAAGTACAACCGCATTGCTGAATAATCTATGTGACGCGTCTGCTAAAAAATCTTCGGTAGAAATAAAAAATAAAGATTTTTTTGGAAAACAATGTTTAAACTTCATCATATTAGGTCCTATCCCAACAAACAGCGAAATGTTTTGATGAATTACTAATTCGGCAATCTCTTTGTAAATAATTTCATGCGGTTTACCTGACTGAAGCATGTCGGAGAGTACAACTATTCGATTTTCATGTTGGACTTGTTGCAACATAAACTGAAGAGCAATCTTCAATGAATTAAAATCGGAATTATAGGTATCATTAATAATAGTACAATTATTTCTGCCATTCTTCAGTTCTAACCGCATGGCAACAGAATGAATATTTTCAAAGCGAGGGATAAACTTTAACATATCGCCATCAAAATATTTCAGAAAAACCCAACAATGAATTGCATTTTCTATGGAAGCTGCGTCGATAAAAGGTATTGAAAATGTATGTAATTCTCCATTACAATTAAGAGTGATAATCGTAACATTGCCCTGCACTTTTTTGCTCAACACAAATACAGAAGCATCTTTATCAGATGTACTCCAGTTAATTAACTTAATATTCTTATTCAAAACATTGCTAAGAGCCTTGTGCACCTCTGGATAATCGGAACAATAAATTAGATATTTCACCGTCAGAAAAAGCTTTGATTTTTCTAAGGCTTTTTGATATAATGAATCAAAATTTTCTTGATGAGAATCGCCCAGATTAGTATATATCCCATAGTCGGGATGAATAATACTGGATAATACTGTCATTTCACCCACCTTAGAAATTCCTGCTTCAATAATTGCCAATTCATGTTTATCTGACATATTTAGTATTGAAAGAGGAACCCCAATTTGAGAATTATAACTCTTGGGGCTTCTAACAATTTCTTTATCAACATGAAGTAACTCAAACAGCCATTCTTTAACAATTGTTTTACCATTGCTACCAGTGATTGCCAATACCGGAAAATGATATTGTAACCGGTGGTACTTGGCTATAGTTTGAAGAGCAATTAAAGTATCGTTGGTTTGAATAAAACAAGCATCAGACATTGTTTCCCAATCATCTGGTTTTTGCGAGACCAAAAAAGCACGGATTTTTTTTTCTGTATATAGGCTTTTAATAAACCGATGGCCATCATTTTTATTGGTTTTTAACGCTACAAAAAGAGTTGGCTCATTAACAATTACGGAACGACTATCAATAGAAATACCATGAAGCAAAATATTGGGATCTCCAACAATCGCAGCATTTAAAATCGCAGCAATATCACTCGTTACATAATTCATTTCATTGCTTTTTGATAACAAAACCTGCACAAAGGTTCGTAAATATTATACGCACCGGTAACTATCAATTCATTTTCAGAGGATTTTCGATGAGAAAAATGCGCAAGATTACCGCAAGATACACAAATTGCTTTGAGTTTAGTAATAAAATCGGCATTAGCAAGCAATTCAGGGATAGGGCCAAAAGGTTTACCGAGAAAATCCATATCCAACCCAGCAACAATCATACGAATGCCTGAGTTGGCTAATTGATTGCAAACTACAGCCAATTCCAAATCAAAAAATTGAGCTTCATCAATAGCCACTACAGACTCTTGCTTTAGCCAAGGTATTATTTCAGAAGAATTATTTATTGCAATGGCTCGAAAAGATTGCTCATCATGAGTAACTACATCAGTTAGAGAATATCGCTTATCGGAAGCATGCTTAAACAAAGCAACACCTTGATGCGCATAACTGGCTCTCTTGAGCCGTCGTAACAATTCCTCTGTTTTTCCAGAAAACATTGACCCTGTTATCACCTCAATACATCCGCTTTCGTTTCTAAGATTAGCATTTGCTTCAATAAACATTCAAATTTCTTTAAAATTCAGATTATTATTTATTAATTTACAAATTAAAGTTATTTCGCTGAGATATTAAAAAAGAAATCAAAAAATGAGTGCGATGAAAGGTACAGAAATTATAAAGCAGTTAGAAAGCATCATTAAACAAATAAAAAGTCAAAATGGAAATTGGAGTGAAATTGAAAAAGACATTGTGCTAGAGAGCATAAGGGCTGTTTATTCAGAAGTTAAAACCATAAATAGCGAATTCATTCCATCTTCGCAAAAACTGCAAGATGAAAAACCAGCCATTCAAAAAACTGAAATTACTGAAAATCTAAAAGAACAGAAACCTGTTGCAGCATCATTGATATTGGAGATTCAGGATTCTCAAAATGAAGTAAATATTGTAGCGAAGGAACCTGTAAACGGACCTAAGAAGGAACAGGAAATTATCGCAGAAAAGTTGAATCAGAAAAGTCTTACCATTAATGACAGTATAGAAAAGGCCTCTAAACAGCAATACTCTTCTGAAACTATTCAGGGAATAGCCATTCAAGATCTTTTTAAAGCGATAGGCATCAACGATCGGTTTTTGTACACACGCGAACTATTTAATAACAATGCAGCATTGTATCATAAAAGCATTGAAGCATTCAATGAAATGAACAGTATTGAAGAATCTATAACATACATTAACAATCATTTTCATTGGGATGAACAGAATGAGCATGTAATTTCGTTACTAAATCTCTTAAAAAGGAGGTATAGAAAATGAGTCGATTATATATTGTACCCACCCCTGTAGGAAATCTTGAAGATATTACATTGAGGGCATTGCGGGTTTTAAAAGAAGTAGATTTTATATTGGCAGAAGATACGAGAACCTCATCGGTATTGTTAAAGCATTTTGAAATAAGCAAACCCATGTTTGCTTATCATAAATTTAATGAACATAAGAGTCTGGAAAAAATAATTCAAAGACTTAAAAATGGTGAAAATGCAGCATTGATATCTGATGCGGGAACACCCTCGATATCAGACCCAGGATTTTTGATTGTAAGAGCATGTATTACAGAAGATATACAGATTGATTGTTTACCTGGAGCAACTGCCTTGATACCTGCATTGGTAAATTCAGGCCTTCCATCTGACACATTTGTATTTGAAGGATTTTTACCCATAAAAAAAGGGCGACAAACCAAGATAAGAGAGATTGTTGAAGAAAAGCGCACTATTATTTTTTACGAATCGCCTTATAGGATCATAAAAACGCTCACACAAATTAGAGAAATATCGGGAGAAGACAGAAGGGTAAGTATTTCGAGGGAGATAAGCAAGCAATTTGAAGAAACAGTGAGAGGCAGCTTATCAGAAGTAATACATTATTTTGAGCAAAAGGGAACGAAAGGAGAATTTGTAATTGTACTTTCAGGAAAAGAAAACAAAAAAGGGGTTGACAGTGCCAACCCCTTAGAATCGATCATATAGATTATTGACGTTCTACTCTACTAGAAAAACGATTACCACCGCGATCACCACGGTCGCCACCGCCACCACCTGGACGACGTTGGTATCCACCACCACCGCCACCGCGATTGTTAGAACGGAAACCACCTTCGCGGCCACCGCCTCCTCCTTCTTCTTTAGGACGTGCTTTTTTACAAGTAATTGGTCTTCCATCAACTTCAGCGCCATCTAACTCCTGAATTGCTTTTAGACCTTCTTCTTCATTAGGCATTTCAACAAAGCCATACCCTTTTGAACGATTGGTTTGGCGATCCATGATTACCTTAGCAGAATCAACCTGGCCATAATCTTCAAACAATTGTTTCAATTGATCATTTTGAATACTGAGATTCAAATTTGCAACAAAAATGTTCATAAACTAAAAAAATTAAAAAATTAATAAAAAAATAAGCGTACAGTATCATTGAGGATATTCAATTTGAGAAGAGACCAAAATAAAAACCATACAACACTCCTACATATACAAATATAGTAACTATGCAAATAAAATCAAACTTAATGTTGCTTTTTTTTACTCAAACAATCATTTTTATTTATTTCAGGGCTTATAAAAAATTGATAAAAATGCTATACACTTAAATTTCAGCTATATATGAATTTAATAAATTTCATATATTTGTAACATGAAAAGCAAGTATGCATATCTTTATTTTGATCTCGACCGAACACTTTGGGATTACAATAAAAACATGAATGAAACCATGGTAGAGATTTCTGAAGCAATACAGGTAGAAAAGTATTGTAGCACAGAAATGTTTATGACTGTCTTTGATAAGCATAATATAGGTCAATGGGAATTATATAAACAAGGAGCGATATCAAAAGAATTACTGCTAAGAAATCGTTTTACATTAACCTTAGAAGAATGTGGGATAAGCAATAATATTGATCCTATGGTTTTAAACCAAATGTATATAGACATTATACCCAGCAAGACCCATTTGATAGAAGGTTGTATAGAACTACTTGACTATTTGAATTCAAATTATCAAATGGCTATTTTAACCAATGGTTTTGACGATGTACAATATAGGAAATTACGAAATTGCCATATTGAAAAATATTTTAAGAAAATCATTACCTCTGATAACAGCGGTTATGTAAAGCCCGATGTTAGAATTTTCTATCATGCTTTAAGTACGTTAAATGCAAAGAAAGAAAAATCAATCATGATAGGCGATGAATTACATATTGATATTTTAGGAGCGCGCAAAGCAGGTATTGATCAGATATATTTCAATCCACTTAAAAATCAACACCAAGAAAAAGTGAGTTTCGAAATAGAGCAACTACTTGAAATAAAAAACATCCTATAGATTTAAAAAGGGGCTTCGTGATCGAATCCGCTATTGGGCTGGATGCTCATTTTATTAAAACTTTGCGAATCAAATTCAACGGCATCGTTGTTCATTTTTGAACCCACCACAACACTTTGATAATTTCCTACTCCCAAATCGCCAAACTCATCAATAGCTTCAAGATCTTTAAATTTAGCTAAGTGGTCTTCAAACTTAAGCTTCACATCTCCAATAGCTCCATTACGATGTTTAGCAATAATAATTTCAGCAATACCTTTGGTAGAAGCAGCTGTTTCATCATCAAAATATTCAATACCATACTTTTCGGGTCTGTGAATAAATATTACCACGTCGGCATCTTGTTCAATAGCACCCGATTCACGTAAATCGGATAATTGCGGCCGCTTGTTTCCTGCGCGGCTTTCAACCGAACGGTTTAGCTGAGAAAGGGCTATTACCGGCACATCCAATTCTTTTGCCAAAGCTTTCAACGAACGAGATATTGTACTCACTTCTTGCTCTCTATTGCCTTTAGTTTCGGGTGTTCCTGTCATAAGCTGCAAATAGTCAATAATCACCATGGCTATGCCATATTGACTTTTAAGCCTTCGGCATTTGGCCCGAAGTTCAAAAACAGAAATTCCAGCGGTATCATCAATAAATACAGGAGCTTCCTCCAATGGTTTGATGCGGGATTCAAGTTGACGCCATTCCTCTTGAGTAAGTTTTCCCGACCTAATTTTATCTGAACTTATTTCAGTTTCACCTACTATCAAACGATTTACAATTTGCACCGCCGACATTTCAAGTGAAAAAACAGCGATGGGTCTTTTATGATCAACCGCCATATTTCGGGTCATAGAAAGAATAAATGCCGTTTTCCCCATAGAAGGACGCGCAGCGATAATAACCAAATCACTTCGTTGCCAGCCCGAAGTCATTCTATCTAATTTTGTAAATCCGCTAGGAACGCCACTCAAGCTATCCTCTCTTTTGCTGGCTTCTTCAATATCACTAATGGCCTTATGTAATACATCCTTGATGGACATCATTTCTTTACTCAAAGTACCTGAAGTAAGTACAAACAATTGATTTTCAGAATAATCGAGTAAGTCTTCAACATCCATTTCCTCATCATAAGCACGGGTTTGAATGTCGCTGGCTATGCGAATCAGTTCTCTTTGGATAAATTTTTGAGCAATAATGCGGGAATGATATTCAATGTGAGCTGATGAAGAAACCTGACCAGTAAGATGAGATAAATATACAACATTACCAACATTCTCTAATTCACCTACTTTTCGCAATTCAGATGCTACTGTTAGCATATCAATAGGATCATGGCGAGACGATAAATCTAAAGCAGCCTTAAAAATTTTTTGATGAGCATCTTTATAAAAACATTCAGCCTTAAGAATATCAATAATATTTGATATGGCATCCTTTTCAAGCATAATAGCCCCTAAAACAGCCTCTTCGAGATCAAGCGCCTGAGGTGGGATTTTCCCTCCTTCAGATAGAATAGGATTTGGTTTGCGTTGATATGCTTTCTGAGTGAATTTTCCGGCCATTTTATTTTTTTCTCAAAATTATAAACTATTATTGTGCTTTGAACAATTTGGTGCCGTGTTTTTTCAACAAGACCAAATCAAACTAAGGTATAGTGTTAATAAATAAATATTAGGCATGCTTGTTTTTCCCAATGCAAAAATCAATATCGGTCTGAATGTAATAGAAAAGAGACCCGATGGATTTCATAATATTGAAACCATTTTTTACCCGGTAAAATGGTTGGATGCATTAGAGATAATTGAAAAGTCTGATGGAACTGAAGAAGACAGTTTTAGCACCAGTGGATTGGAAATACCTGGCAATACAAGTGACAATTTGGTATCAAAAGCCATTCAAATTGCACGCAGACATACTACCATTCCCCCTTTACAAATTCATTTGCATAAAAACATACCCTTCGGATCAGGCTTGGGTGGTGGATCATCAGATGCTGCCTCTGCTTTAAAAATACTTAACAACAAGTATGAAGTTTTTAAAAGCCAACAAGAATTATTGCAAGCGGCAGCGGAATTGGGCAGTGATTGTGCCTTTTTTATTCATAATGAACCTTGTTATGCCCATGGAAAAGGAGAAAAAATTGAGACTATGTGTTTGGATTTGAAGAGGTATTTTTTAGTTTTGATAGTACCACCTATTCATGTTGGAACAAAGGAAGCATATGGTTTGGTAAAACCACACCCATCGGAATTCAACCTAAAAAATTTAGGAACACTCCCTGTAGATGAATGGAAAAATTACTTATCCAATTCATTTGAAGCGCCAGTTTTTATAAAGCATCCAGAAATAAGTGAAATAAAGAGTAAGTTATATGAATTCGGAGCCCTCTTTGCTTCTATGTCGGGAAGTGGAAGTTCGGTATTTGGAATTTTCAAATATGAAATTGCGTTAAAAAAGGAATTTAAGGATCATTCTGTATTTGAGAGCTATTTATAAAAAAAGCAGGTACCATAAATAGCACCTGCTTTATAATAATTGAGCCTTGATTCAGATTTTACACTAATTCAAACATTAAAAAGCCCTTAGGTATTCTATCACCAGAAGTAACATGAATAACCTTGATAGTTCCATTTGCAGGAGACTTAATTTTATTAGCCATTTTCATAGACTCTAAAATAAGGATTTCCTGACCTTCTTTAACTACCATACCTTCTTTAACCTTGATTTCCAAAATGGTTCCTGGAATATAAGAACAAATATGCTTGGGATTATTTTTCACCCAATTGGTGCGTTTCTCGTATGCCTTAGTAAAAGTGGTAAGATATTCTGTACCCATAATATTAATGGGTTTTAAATCATTAAACTGCTTCATTTGCATATAATTAAAAAGGTGGAACGCCATGTTTTTTGCTTGGTCCGCCAATAAATTTATTGCCAGAAACTTCAATAGCGTGGGCAACAACTTTTCGGGTTTCAGAAGGAGCAATTACTGAATCAACATATCCTTTAGAAGCTGCTACATAAGGGTTAGCAAATTTCTCGGTATATTCCTTCACTTTAATTCTCCTCATTTCATCGGGGTTTTCAGCCTCCATTATTTCTTTACGGAAAATGATATTGGCAGCACCCTCAGGTCCCATCACAGCAATTTCGGCAGAAGGCCATGCAAATACGAAATCGGCACGTAAATGTCTTGAATTCATGGCAATATAACCACCTCCGTATGCTTTTCTGAGAATTACAGAAATTTTAGGAACAGTAGCTTCGCTATATGCATAAAGGATTTTTGCTCCATGACGAATAACTCCTGCATGTTCCTGATCAACACCTGGAAGATAACCTGGAAGGTCGACTAAGGTAACAATAGGAATATTAAAAGCATCGCAATATCTGATAAATCGGGCAGCTTTATTTGATGAATCAACATCTAAAACACCTGCTAGCACAAGAGGTTGATTGGCAACAAAACCTACAGTACGACCATTAATACGGCCATAACCGATAACTATATTACCCGCCCAACGTTCCTGAATTTCAAAAAAATCAGAATCATCCACTACAGATTTAATCACATCTCTTACATCGTAAGGTAGACGTGGATCCTCAGGGATAATTTCACCAATTTTGAATTCGGGTTTAGGTAATTTAGCCTCAAGCGTTCTGTGTTTTTCAAGATTATTGTGAGGAATAAAAGAAAGTAACTTTTTGATTTGTTCGAAACATTCTACCTCAGTATAAGCAAAGAAGTGAGCATTACCAGTTATTTCGCTATGTACACGAGCACCGCCTAGATCTTCCATTGAGATTTCCTCACCCAACACCGTTTTAATAACTTCGGGCCCGGTAATAAACATCTTTGAAATATTATCTACCACAAAAACGTAGTCGGTTAAAGCAGGTGAATAAACTGCTCCACCGGCGCAAGGACCAAGGATAACAGAGATTTGAGGAATAACACCTGAAGCCAGTGTATTGCGGAAAAATATTTCGCCATAACCAGCTAATGAGTTAACACCCTCTTGGATACGGGCACCACCTGAATCGTTAATACCTATAAGAGGCATTCTCATTTTCAGGGCATGGTCCATAATTTTTACAATTTTTTTGGCATGCATGCTACCTAGCGAACCACCTGCAACGGTAAAATCCTGAGCATAAATACAAATAGGCATACCATTTACGGTTCCAGTACCTGTAATAACACCATCTCCAGCCAAAACCTTTTTAGCCATGTCGAAATCACGTGCCTCATGTTCAACGAACAAGTCGTACTCTTGAAAAGAATCAAGATCTACAATCGATAAAATTCTGGAGCGGGCGGATAATTTGCCCATTGCATTTTGCTTCTCCATAGCTTTTTCGCCGCCACCTTGAAAAGCCTGCTCCCTTTTTTTCTGGAGCTCATCAATTTTGTTTTGTAACGCCATATAAAAATATTTTGTTTAATACACTAACGGTCAGGACTATACCTCCCAATCCGGAATTTATGAATACTACCCTACACTATATATACAGTTGTTTCTCAAATTCGCCTGCAACATTACAAAATGTAATTAAAATAAAAAAATATTACGCAGAATTATTGCGGTGAGCATAGCGACAAAATGACTTAATTGCATGCAATATTGACAGGAAAAACCAACCTTCTAATTATCAGTCTTATGTAGCCACATTAAAATAGGCATTTTCGGCAATGTTAATAACTTTTAATAAGTCGAAAATTTGCTAAATCAAAATTAAAGTGGTATTATTGTTTTTATAAATACTGATGTATTTAGTTGTTGATTTAGAAGGTTTTACCTTAAAGAAAATGATGATTTTGAAGAAGATTCTAGGCATTGATGTTGGAGGTTCGGGTATTAAGGGGGCAATTGTGCACACTAAGAAGGGAGAACTCCTCACTGAACGTTACAGGATACCTACACCGGACGCTCCAACACCTGATGCTGTAGCAGATGTAATTAGCCAGATTGCATCGCATTTTGAATGGAAAGGCCCCATTGGGGTTGGATTTCCCGCTGTAATACAGGGCGGAATTTCCAAAACCGCAGCTAACGTTGACAAGTCTTTTATAGGAACCAATATAGAAGCGCTTATCAGTCAACAAACCAAAAGCCCGGTTAGAATAATTAATGATGCAGATGCCGCAGGTCTTGCTGAAATGAAATTTGGAGCAGGAAAAGATAAACGCGGAGTTGTACTCATTATTACTGTTGGAACCGGTATTGGAACCGTTTTGTTTTCCAATGGTAACGTGGTTGAAAATACTGAGTTAGGTCACCTTATTTTACCAAACGGACAGGAAGCTGAGCAATATGCATCCGATGCCACAAGACAAAAATTAGATTTAAGTTGGACCGATTGGGGTAAGAGATTCAATGAATACCTTACTTACATGGAAAGTTTATTTTGGCCTGATTTAATCATTATAGGCGGAGGGGTAAGCAAACATTATTCAAAATATGATTTTACACTCAATACAAAATGCAGTTTGGTTCCCGCTCAACTTATGAATAATGCTGGAATTGTAGGAGCTGCATTGGCTGTAAAATGGTCTCTGAAGGATAAAATTTGATTTCAAAAATATTTTCTATTTTACCTTAGCAAATCGGGGCGCAATCTTTTTGTGCGCTCTAAAGATTGCTCCAATTGCCAATCGCGTATTTTTGAAGTATTCCCCGATAACAAAATCTCTGGAACCGTCCATCCATTATAATTGGCAGGCCTTGTAAAAACAGGAGGTGCCAGAAGATTGTCCTGAAAAGAATCGGTAAGTGCAGAAACCTCATCGGAAATAGCTCCCGGAATTAATCGCACAATAGCATCAACCATTACACAAGCAGCCAACTCACCTCCGGTAAGCACATAATCGCCTATCGAGATTTCTTTTGTAATAAAATGATCCCTAATCCTTTGATCAACACCTTTATAATGACCACATAGAATAATGATATTCTCAGTAATTGACAACTGATTGGCTGTTCTTTGATTAAACACTTCACCATCAGGGGAAGTATAAATAATTTCGTTATAATTTCGCTGGCTTTTCAAAAAATTTATACATCGTTCCACAGGTTCAATCATCAAAACCATTCCCGGATCGCCTCCAAAAGAATAATCATCAACTCTTTTATGCTTATCAATTGAATAATCTCGCAGGTTATGAATACCAATGCTAACTATATTTGCATTTTTAGCCCGTTTCAAAATGGAATGATCTAATGGACTTTCGAGCAAAGCAGGGAGAACCGTAATAATATCTATGTGCATTTTAGATGGAATAACACCCACAAAATTAAGATTTTTACCCTATTAATAAAATTAAAACATAATTAACGTATAAATATTTGATATTTATTTGAGTATTATTTAGCAATATATTAATTTCGTCCTTTTGAACAAAAGCAGTTTTATGGAAATACATTCAAACGAAACACCTGACGCACAAGGAAAATCCGAAGAAATTAAAATCTTAGGAGAATTAGAATCGCAGGCCGAAGAGAGTCCAATAGATCAGGATAATTCATCTGATGAAACAGAAGATATTGTTCCGTTAAACCTTGAAATTGAAGCACGTGAGCAAGTATTTACAAAAGCGCTGGCAGGATTAGACAGCAAAGAAATTGTAAAAAAGCTCAAAGAAATTTTAGAAAGCAAAAGCGTGGAGCAATTGAGAGATGAGGTTGACTTAATGAAAATTGCTTTTTACAAAAGACACAAATCAGAAATAGAGGCCAGTAAAAAACTTTTCGTTGAAAGCGGAGGGATCATTGAGGACTTTCAGGTTCAGGAATCTACTGAAGAACAAGAATTAAAACTGCTCATTAAAAAATATAAAGAGCAAAAGCATGAACACACGCAGAAGTTAGAAGCAATAAAACTCCAAAATCTTAAAGAAAAGACTGCAATTCTTGAAGAAATCAAAGAATTGCCCTCGAAAGAAGGATTAATTACAGATATACACAAACGGTTTAAGGCCTTAGTTGATAAATGGAAAACAATAGGAACGGTACCGCAAGCGAATGTTTCAGATTTATATGAGAATTATCATCACAATGTTGATAAATTTTACGATTTCTTAAAACTAAATAAAGAACTCAGAGATTTAGATTTAAAAAAGAATTTGCAATTAAAAACTGAATTATGTCTTGCTGCGGAGAAACAAATCATGGAATCCTCAGTTGTAAAGTCGTTTAAAACTTTGCAAGATTTGCATGTTCAGTGGCGTGAAATTGGTACGGTACCCAATGAAAACCGTGTAGAAATATGGGATAGATTTAAAGCGGCTACTGCCAAGATCAATAAGGCACATCAAGAGTATTTTGAAAATCTAAAAGAATCGCAAAAGAAAAACCTAGACCTTAAAACCAATATTTGCGATAAAATAGAGGAGGTATTGCAACAAGAAATTTCAACGGTAAAAGAATGGGATGAAAAAACTGCGGGAATTGTTGAACTTCAAGAATTATGGAAAACTATAGGTTTTGCGCCACGTAAGCAGAATACAGAAGTATACCAACGTTTTCATAATTTATGTGATGATTTTTTCAATCGCAAGCGCGATTTCTATTCCAAAATAAAAGATGATCAGAATGCTAATCTACAGCTAAAACTAGATATTTGTTTTCAAGCAGAAGCATTAAAAGAATCTACCGAATGGAAGAAAACGAGTGATGAGCTGATTCAATTACAAAAACGTTGGAAAGATATTGGTCCGGTTCCTAAAAAGCATTCCGATTCAATTTGGAAGCGTTTCAGGTTGGCATGCGATAGTTTTTTTAATGCTAAAAATGCTCATTTTGCCAGTGTAGATAATGAATATGAAAATAATTTAAAATTGAAAGAAGCATTACTGATTGAAATAGAAAATTTTCAATTGGGTGGAGATGCTGATGCCAATTTCAATTCGGTTAAAGAATTTCAACAGCGATGGTCTGAAATAGGATTTGTGCCCATTGCAAAAAAAGAAGACATACAAAAGAAGTATCGTAAATTGGTCGATCAATTATTCGATCAATTAAAAATGGACGATGGCAAAAAGAACCTACTTAAATTCAAGAATAAGGTAGATAGCATGGGTACCTCAATTAAAGGGGACAACAGATTAAAACAAGAGCGTGAAAAATACATTCACAGAGTAAAAAAATTAGAGAGCGATATTCTATTGTGGGAGAATAATATTGGATTTTTTGCGAAATCAAAAAATGCTGAAGCTATGATTAACGAGGTTCAGAAAAGGATTGAAGAAGCAAAAGCTGAAATGAAGAGTTTGGAAGAAAAAATATCGATGATTGAAAAATCAAAGATCGAATAATTTAAAAACATTAACTTGGCAAATACGAAATATATTTTTGTAACTGGTGGAGTAACTTCATCATTGGGAAAAGGCATTATATCAGCCTCGCTGGCAAAATTATTGCAAGCACGTGGTTTATCAGTTACCATTCAGAAACTGGATCCATACATTAATATTGATCCGGGGACATTAAATCCCTATGAACATGGCGAATGTTATGTAACAATAGATGGTGCTGAAACCGATTTGGATTTGGGTCATTACGAAAGATTTTTGGGAGTACCCACGAGTCAGGCGAATAATGTTACTACCGGTAGGATATATCAAACGGTAATAAACAAAGAACGCAAAGGAGACTATTTAGGTAAAACGGTACAGGTCATCCCGCACATCACTGATGAGATAAAACGCAGAATTAAACTTCTGGGTACAAAACATAAATACGATGTTGTAATTACTGAAATTGGAGGTACAGTAGGTGATATAGAATCGTTGCCTTATATTGAAGCTGTACGACAATTGAAATGGGAATTAGAACCGAAAGACACTTTGGTAATACACCTTACTTTGGTTCCGTATCTTGCCGCATCGGGCGAATTAAAAACAAAACCAACCCAACACAGTGTTAAACTATTATTAGAAAATGGGGTGCAGCCTGATATTTTGGTATTAAGAACTGAAAAAGAACTTACACAAGATGTTAGAAAAAAGGTTGCATTATTTTGCAATGTTGATGTTGATTCAGTAATAGAATCAATTGATGTTGAAACCATATACGATGTCCCATTGGTAATGCTAAAAGAGAAATTAGATGTTACCGTTATGAAAAAAATGGGGATCAAAAACACTAATGAACCAGACCTAAAACCCTGGGAAGATTTTCTAAAAAAGCTTAAACACCCTAAGTATAAGATTAAAATTGGTTTGGTTGGCAAGTATATTGAATTAAAAGATTCCTATAAGTCAATTATAGAATCAGTAATACATGCAGGAGCTGTAAACGAATGTTCAGTAGAATTACAATGCTATCACTCTGAAAAAATAAATTCGGAGAATGTTGCTTCGCAATTAAGCGAATTAGACGGTATTATTGTAGCGCCAGGTTTTGGAGAAAGAGGGATAGAAGGCAAGATTACAGCAGTACAATTTGCCCGCGAAAACAACATCCCATTCTTTGGAATTTGTTTGGGCATGCAGTGTGCGGTAATAGAATTTGCCCGAAATGTTTTAGGACACAGCGATGCACATTCAACAGAAATTGATAGAAATACCACTCATAAAGTAATTGACCTGATGGAAGAACAAAAGGGCATTGTTGAAAAAGGTGGAACCATGCGTTTGGGTGCTTATACCTGTGCAGTAAAAAAAGGCAGCAAAGCCAATAAAGCATACGGAAATGTAGAAATTTCAGAACGACACCGACATCGTTTTGAGTTTAACAATGAATATTTAAAAGAATATGAAAAAGCGGGTATGACGGCCGTTGGGATTAATCCCGATAGCAATCTGGTAGAAATTATTGAAATTCCAAACCACAAATGGTTTGTAGGAGTTCAATTTCATCCGGAGTATCAGAGCACTGTATTAAACCCGCACCCTTTATTTGTTGCCTTTATTAAGAATTGTATTAAATAATATTAAAATATAAAATGGATAAAAACGGAATTATAGGATTGGTATTGATAGCAGGAATAATTATTGCATTTAGCATTTTTAGCCGACCATCAGAAGAGGAAATTAAAGAACAAAGGCGAATTCAAGATTCATTGGTTCAAGTAGAGATTAAAAAATCGAGAGAAGAACAAGCAGCCGTAATTCAAAAAACGGATAGTATATCTACACAAATACCTGAAATAAAAAATGACTCCATATTAGCCTTACAATACGGATCATTTGGAAAATCAGTAAACGACAGCCTTCAATTCTACATATTAGAAAATGAAGTAATAAAGCTTACTGTTTCAAACAAAGGTGGCAGACCTTATTCGGTTGAATTAAAAAACTATAATACCACAGATAAAAAACATGTAGTTTTATTTGATGGAGACTCCACCGCATTTGGATTGAAATTTGATAACCCGCAAGGTAGAAATATTAATACCAGCGAACTATTTTTCAAAGCTGAAGAAAAAGAGAAACTCATTAGCATTACTGAGAATGATTCTGTTAAATCGCTACATTTAAGGCTATATGCGGGAGATTCAAGTTTTATTGAATATGTTTACAGCATCAAGCATAGTGATTATCTTATCGATTTTGAAATTAAATTTAATAACATCAGAGAATTAGTATCATCAAGCTGGAGCAATGTTGATATGGAATGGATGATGTATGCGAAATCGCAGGAAGACAACTACAAAAACGAACAAACTTATAGTGGAATTACATATAAGTTTAAAAACGAAGATACTGAAAGCATCACTCCTACGGATATAGACAAGCCAAAATCTGAGGAAATCAATACCCAAGTTAGCTGGGTAGCTTTTAAGCAACAATTTTTTGCCTCCATCCTCATTGCTAAAAATGGATTTGAAAGCACTTCCATCAAAGCATCAAAAATTGAAGATCTGCGGCATGTAGGAAAATATGCAGCCGACTTTAGTCTTGCCCTTCCAAAAGAAAATAATGGCTCTATTCCATTGTCTATATATTTTGGACCAAACCATTACAACACCTTAAAAAAATACGGACAGGATTTAGAAGATAATGTTCAAATAGGAAGTTGGATTATCAAATGGATCAACAAATGGCTTATTATTCCCATCTTCAATTTCCTAAATGATTATATTACCAATTACGGATTGATCATATTGTTGCTGACCATATTCATCAAAATGATGTTGTTTCCATTGACTTATAAATCATATTTATCAATGGCACGAATGAAAGTGTTGAAACCTCAGGTTGATGAAATAAATGAGCGTATTCCAAAAGAAAAACCAATGGAACGCCAGCAAGCTATGATGTCATTGTACAAAAAAGTAGGAGTAAATCCTTTGGGTGGCTGTTTACCTATTTTGTTACAAATGCCCATTCTAATAGCCATGTTCCGATTTTTTCCTACCTCAATAGAATTAAGACAAGAAGGTTTTCTTTGGGCGCATGATTTATCAACATATGATTCTATTTACAGTTGGACAACTCAAATTCCGCTTCTCAGTTCCTTTTATGGCAACCACATCAGTTTATTCACCATTCTGATGACCATTACCACCATAATAACGATGTACATGAGCAACGCTACCAATACGAGTCAGCAAATGCCCGGTATGAAAACCATGATGTACATGATGCCAGTAATGTTTATGTTTGTGTTGAACAGTTTTTCATCTGGATTGACATATTATTACTTTTTGGCAAACGTTATAACCATTGCACAAAACGAAATTTTCAGGCGGTCGATAGATGAGCAGAAGATACTGAGAAAGATAAATGAGCATAAAGCAAAACCAGTAAAGAAGTCGAAATTTCAGGAGCGCTTGGAAAAAATGGCAAAAGACCGGGGGATGAAATTGACGAAATAAATTCGTTTTCACATCATTCTATTTTATTCAAATAGCAATTGCAAATGAATGAAAAAACCGTACAAATATTAATTTGTGCGGTTTTTTTTTATAAATGTGAAAACTGGGAATTAGGTATAAATGTATAATATAAAACATAATAAACAAAAATGGCTCAAGAACGCTTCCAAACTCATTTTCTCTGCCAGTTCAAACAAAATATTTGCTATATTTGCTAAAGTATCAATTAAAATTTGGGTTTAAGTGTGATGAATAAGCGGGTTTAAATTTATGGTAAGAACCGGGTTTAAATTGAATATAAGCACCAATCAATTTTTAAAAATGTAGCTTCATTATATTGTTTAACCTAAAAATCCATTTTCAATTATGACAAACGAAGAGTATATAAATGAGTTTAAAAACTTAAAAGACAATTTAATAGAAAATCTTGCAATTTATCATGAAAGAGTTACATTGTTAATTCAGCTAACCCGTTTTGATATCAATGAAAATAGGGTGGAATTTGACGCCAAAATTATTAAGCCACTTGATAAATCACATGCTGAACAAAACGGATTATATAAGTATATCATTTCAAAAGATATAATTTCTTTTAGCACTTCGTATCAATTTGAAGAAGATGATAATAATTCTTTACTCATGAATAAAAAAGTTGGAATGTCTTATTGTCCTTTTATATTGTGGTTAGACCCTGAATTAGCAATATTTGTAAAGGAAAATGAGGATGATATTACCAAACAATTGCCAAATTTAATTCTATGGAGTAAAGATTGGAAACAAATAGTTAAAAAATGACAAAAACAAATTTTAATAATTACAATATGCAAATAGATAAATCGTGCTTGATAAATACAAGAAAAACGTCATATACTACGACTAACAGTTCATTGTTGGACGACACACAAAAAGAATAAATAACTAAACATAGAAAAATGGAAAACAGAATATCAATAACACTTGGAACGCCAGATTGTGGTTGGCTGCCTGTTGATTTTCGATATAAAGACTTTCAAATAGACTTTGACGCTTCAAATGTTTTTAACGACCCTGTTGACGAACTAATTTATGTAACTACTAAACTACAAGACAACGAAACAAAACGAAATACATTTTGGCTTGAAGCACCTGCATATTTTTTTGATATAACAAAAAATGGTGATAATTATAGCTTGACTGTTTCTTATACAGACGACCTTGACGAAGTAGCTGAAACAGAATTAATGCTTACAATAAAAGGCAATGCTGATGAAATAATTAAACCGTTGCGTTTAGCATTAAAAGACTTTGAAATGTTGGAATATGAAAAACAGCATTGGTATGTAAGCCTTCGGTAAACTACATCTTGCATGGCAAAATATAAGGTGCTATTTTTACACTGTTTGAGTCCAGTTATTGGGCAGCAGTTCTTTGATATTTTTGTGGTTTATATCTTGTGCTCTAGTTATTACTATCCAACGAATTTAAACGTAAAGATGCAATAACAATAGGAATGAAATGTAAATTAAGCGAAAGGGCTATTGTTGTATTTCTCATCAATTCGTGAGGTATTCATTTTGAGAAGGTAAAAACAGGTGTATATAGAAAGTTGAAATCTTTATAGTAATATTTTTAATTATATTACTACATTTAACCTTTTTAGGACAAGGCTAAAACTATACTTTTAACGATGCAACAAACAAATAGTAAAACATTAGGTGAACGGCTGCTGGAATTAAGAGATAACCGTAATCTTATGCAACGTGAAGTTGGAGCAATTATTGAAGTCGATGGTGCTTTCATAAGTAAAGTTGAGAACAACGAAAAACCCATTAAAAGAAATCATTTACAAAAGCTTAGCACTTTTTTCAATGTAAATGAAGATGAACTGCAAGCCCTTTGGCTTGCCGATAAAATAAGAACCATTTAAAAAAATGAAATTTGTGCCTATAAAGCAATTTCATTAATATATAAAGAGTATTCAAAGTGAGAGAAATAACATCCTACCATGCAAAATTTTATGCCTATGAACTAACAAGGCAATTACCTGCAAATGACGTTGGTAAGCTTACCGCATCCTTGCAGGATGCGCAGGTAGATTTAAACCCTCATCAGGTCGAAGCTGCTTTATTTGCTTTTAAATCGCCACTTTCCAAAGGTGCAGTTTTAGCAGATGAAGTAGGATTGGGTAAAACCATCGAAGCTGGTATTATTCTTTCTCAGCAATGGGCAGAACGCAAAAGAAAACTTATAATTATTTGCCCATCGAACCTTCGAAAACAATGGAATAGTGAATTGGCTGATAAGTTTTACTTGCCTTCTTTTATTTTAGAATCAAAGTCATTTAACAATATCATTAAAGAAGGCAATTTAAATCCGTTCAATCAAAAAGATAATATTGTAATTTGCTCTTTTCAGTTTGCCAGTACAAAAGCAGCCTACTTAAAAAACACAAATTGGGATTTGGTTATCATTGATGAAGCTCATAGGCTTCGAAATGTGTATAAGCCTACCAACAAAATGGGCAATGCCATAAAAAATTCTTTAGAGGATTATAAAAAAGTATTATTAACTGCTACCCCACTTCAAAATTCTATTCTCGAATTATACGGTTTGGTAAGTCTTATAGACCCTTATGTTTTTGGCGATTTAAAAAGTTTTAAAAGCCAATTCAGCCGATTGGTTGAAGAAGAAAATTTCACTGACTTAAGAAACCGTTTACAGCCAGTTTGTAAACGAACCCTTCGCCGTCAGGTACTGGAATATATTAAATACACCAAGCGCGTTCCTTTGGTCGAAGAATATTTTCCCGGTGAGGATGAAATGACATTGTACAAATGGGTTTCTGATTATTTGCAACAGGATAAACTTTTTGCTTTGCCATCGAGCCAGCGCCAGTTAATGACTTTAATTCTTCGTAAATTATTGGCTTCATCTACTTATGCTATTTATGGCACTTTGGATGCATTGGTAAAAAAACTGGATGCTATTATAGAAAAGCACATAGTGCCAACAACCGAAGATTTGGCTCTCGATTTTGAAACTTTCGAAGAAGTGGTTGACGAGTGGGCTAATGAAGATGAAGGACCCGAAAGTATTGAAGAAGAAATTGAATATACCGATGAGGAAATTGAGTTAATAAAAGAAGAAAAAGCTGATTTAGAACGTTTTCGTGATCTAGCACATAAAATCAGGAAAAACGATAAAGCCGAAAAACTTTTTACTGCCTTAGAAAGAGGGTTTTCAGAATTGCACAAACTTGCAGCCAATCAAAAGGCTTTAATATTTACAGAATCTCGTCGTACGCAGGATTTTATTTATAATCTTCTCGAATCAAGAGGTTATCGGGGCAAAGTTGTTTGTTTTAATGGTGTCAATAACGACCCGAAATCAAACGAAATTCACAAAGCTTATTGCAAAAAACATAAAGATACTGACGTACTTTCCGGTTCTGCTACTGCAGATAAACGTGCTGCAATTGTAGAATATTTTAAGAACGAAGCAACAATTATGATTGCAACCGAAGCTGCTGCCGAAGGTATCAATTTGCAATTCTGTTCTTTAATTGTAAACTTCGATTTACCATGGAATCCGCAGCGTATCGAACAACGCATTGGTCGCTGTCATCGTTACGGTCAAAAATTCGACGTGGTTGTTTTCAATTTTCTCAACAAAAAAAATGCTGCCGACCAGCGTGTATATGAGTTACTTGCCGAAAAGTTTAAACTTTTCGATGGCGTGTTTGGGGCTTCTGATGAAGTATTAGGTAGCATTGGCAATGGTGTTGATTTCGAAAAACGCATTGCCGAAATATACAACAGTTGCCGCAATACCAATGAAATCGAAAAAGCTTTTAATTTACTTCAAGAAGAACTTAAAGCTAATATTTCGGAAAAAGTTCATGAAACCCGAAAAATGCTTATCGAAAATTTCGATGAAGAAGTAAAAGACAAACTCCGCACCAACCTTCGTGCCAGTAAAGAATATCTTAATCGTTTCGAAGAACGATTATGGGCTACTACAAAGTTCTACCTAAATAATTCGGCACAGTTTAATGATAATAACTTTTCTTTTGTATTAGAGAGGAATCCATTCTCTGGCGAAAACATCCACAAAGGCCCTTATATGATTCTTAAGCCACAGGAAGGGCAACGAAAATCTGACGTTCATGTTCCCGACGACACCAATATATACCGAGTTGGTCATAAACTTGCAAAACGCATATTAGAAGCCTGCAAGGCTATTAAAACGCCTTGCAATGAACTTGCTTTTGATTTAACAAATTCCCCTGTTTTAATTTCGGCTTTAAAGCCATATACAGGGCAATCTGGTTGGTTGCAATTGAGCCACCTCGAAATTAATTCATTCGAATATGAAGATTACCTCATTGCTGCCTGTTTTACCGACGATGGTACTATAGTTGAAAATGAACTGGCGCATCGTATGTTTTCGCTTATTGCTACTGAAAACGGAACTTGCAATGTCACTTCTGATACAAAGAAAAAACTCGAAGAAATTCTTTTCTCCGAAAAACAGGCTGTTATTGACGAAAATTCAAATCGCAATAAAGATTTTTTCGATACCGAAATGGATAAGCTCGACCAATGGGCTGATGACATGAAAATAAGCCTCGATAAAGAAATTAAAGACCTCGATGCCGAAATTAAGCTTCGCAAATCGGAAGCTAAGAAAATGCTTAACCTCGAAGCCAAGATAAAAGCACAACGTGCCATCAAAGACCTCGAAAAGAAACGTAGCGAAAAACGTCAAAATCTATTCGAAGCACAAGACACTATCGACGAACGCAAAGAGGAACTCCTAACCGAAGTTGAACGACGTTTAAAACAAAGCATTAAGGCAACAGATTTATTTACAATTAAATGGAAATTGATATAAGGTATGGAAAAGAACACGATTACCAAACTCAATAAACAATTTGAAAAATACTCTTACGAACAAGATGGCATTGAATATTGGCTTACTAGAGAATTGCAAGAACTTTTAGGATATACCAAATGGTGTAATTATTTAAATGCCATAAATAAGGCTCAAGAAAGCTGTAAAACCAGTGGTGACGAGGTTTCTAATCATTTTATTGATGTCAACAAAACGATACTCATGCCAATAGGGTTTAATGAAATTTCGAGGTCCTTGTTTGTTTTTTTTTATAGTAAAAATGTTGCAATTTTAAAATTTTGTAGTATGTTTGCAGTAACAGTACACACCACGCTACCCTTAAGAACAGCGTCCCAGGGTGTGTCTTTTGCTTTTATAGCTTGTCATAACGTGGTTGCTTTGCCTTTTTTTAATGCACACTTAGCAACCCTATTTTATTATACAAATACCCGATTGGCATAAATTTGCCAGCGGGTATTTTTTTACATAATTTTCATCTTTACTATGTTTGAAAAAAAGGCATCAAGTATTCAGGAACAAATAGTTAAACTTAAAGAAAGAGGTTTGGCTATTGAAGAAAGCGATAATGCTGAGCATTATTTGTCGCATATTAGTTATTATCGCCTTGCTGGTTATTGGTGGCCAATGCAGGCGGATAAAGATGCGCATCAATTTAAACCCAATAGCCGTTTTAAAGATGTTATTGCTTTATATAATTTCGATAGAGAATTGCGAATTCTAATTTTTGATGCAATTGAAAAAATAGAAATTAGTCTAAGAACGAAACTAATTTATCACCTTTCGCACGAGTTTGGCCCTTGGTGGTTTCAAAACATTGATTTATTTATTAATTCTAGCGAAATTATTAAAACATTAGCATCTATTGACCTTGAAATTGAAAGATCCAAAGATGCGTTTATAAAAGAACACAAGAAAAAACACAAAGATGATTTGAGATTTCCTCCGGCATGGAAAACCCTTGAATTAACAAGTTTTGGAAGTTTATCAAAACTTTATGGCAATTTAAAAAACAACATAAAATCGAAAGATATCATTGCTAAGGAATATGGTACAGCAAACCATACTTTTTTACCAAGCTGGCTACAATCTATAGCTCAAATTCGCAATTATTGCGCCCACCACAGCCGTATTTGGAACAAAAACTTACCAGGAAGACCCAAATTATTGCCCAATCCTCCAAATCCATGGATTTCCGATGTTATAACTGAAAGCGATTTCCAATTTTTATATATTCATCTGTGCTGTTTAAAATATCTTTTAGACACTATACAACCCAGTAATAATTTCAAAACCAATTTAGTTAATTTATTGGCAAAGTTCCCAAGTGTTGACCCAAAAGCATTAGGCCTGAAAAACAACTGGCAAAACCAGCCATTATGGCTAAAATAAGCTAAATATATATGTCTCAAAATAAACTACAAAAACTCGAACTTACGTGGATTGGCAAAGGCGATGAACCAAAGCTCGAACCACGTATCCTTATCGAGAATCCCGAATATAGTTACGGCGACCCCAAGAGCGAAAACATGCTCATACATGGCGACAACCTACTTGCACTTAAAGCCCTCGAACAAGACTATGCAGGAAAAGTAAAGTGTATTTATATTGACCCGCCTTACAATACGGGCAATGCATTCGAACATTATGATGATGGCGTAGAACATTCGCTTTGGTTGAATTTAATTAGACCAAGACTTGAATTACTACGAACACTTCTTAAAAATGATGGAAGTATTTGGGTTACATTAGACGACAATGAGGTTCACTATTGCAAAGTAATGTGTGATGAGATTTTTGGAAGAATAAACTTTGTTGCAAACGTTGTATGGCAAAAAAGGATTCAACCTGATATGAGAGCCACAATAGGTGCAGGACATGACCATATATTAGTTTATGCAAAATGTATTGAAGATTTCAAAAAGGAATTAAATATGTTGCCATCATCTAATAATCAATTAGAAAGATATAGTAACCCAGACAATGATGCAAATGGTCCTTGGGTTTCGGCTGATTACATGGCAAAAGGTTTTAGACCTAATCAAATGTATGAAATAACAACACCTTCAGGGAAAAAATATTCTCCACGAGCTGGTTCCTGCTGGCGAAATATTGAACCAGTATTTTTAGAATTACAAAAAGAAGGTAAAATTTGGTTTGGAATAAATGGTGATTCCGTTCCTCGAAAAAAGACTTACCTAAGTGAAATAAATGGAATTTCAGCTTGGACTTGGTGGCCGAATAGTGAAGTTGGACATAATCAAGAGGCTAAAAAAGAAGTTAATAAGCTCTTCGGTAATGAAAATGCTTTTGAAACCCCAAAGCCAGAGCGATTAATTGAAAGAGTATTAACAATTGCTTCAAACTCTGGCGACCTCGTCCTCGATTCATTCCTCGGTTCAGGAACTACCTCAGCAGTTGCTCACAAAATGGGTCGCAGGTGGATTGGAATTGAATTGGGAGAACATGCAAAAACACACTGTTTTCCACGCTTAAAACAAGTGGTTGATGGTGAGCAAGGCGGCATTAGTAAAGCTGTTGATTGGCAAGGCGGTGGTGGCTTCAAGTTTTACACCCTTGCCCCAAGCATGTTACAAAAAGACAAATACGGCAATTGGGTAATTGATAGCCAATACAACCCCACCATGTTAGCCGCCGCAATGGCAAAGCAAGAAGGTTTTAAATACCAACCCCACGATAGTTTGTATTGGAAACAGGGTACCAGCAGCGGGCAAGATTTTATTTATACCACCACACAATTTATTACCGTTGAAAGCCTCGACCAAATACAGGAAGAAATGCAACCGGGCGAAAGTTTGCTTATTTGTTGCAAGAGTTTTCAAAACGAGTGTAAGGGCAAATACAGCAATATAACCATCAAAAAAATACCTCAAATGCTGCTGGGCAGGTGCGAATTTGGTAAAGAAGATTACAGCCTCAATATTGTAAATATGCCTGTTGATGAAACAGAAGAAATTGAACCGGAGGATATTGAAATATCTGTTCAGGAAATAAATGACAATAAGAACATTCAAGGAACATTATTCTAAAATATACGAATATGGCAAGTTTAACAATTAAAAATATTGGTCCAATAACCGAAGCAACATTCGATTTGAATAAAATCAATGTATTCATGGGCCCTCAAAGTAGTGGTAAAAGTACCATTGCAAAAATTTGCAGCCAATGTAGCTGGTACGAGAAAAATTACCTTCTAACCGGTGGCGAATACGATTTTTATAGTGGTTTACTTAAATTCCACAGGATGGATGAAGAGTATTTTTCCGATAAATCGGAAATAACCTACGAAAGTGAATGGACGAAAATTAGTTTCAAAGTAAAAGGCATTTTGAGGGAAGCTAGTATTATGCCTAAAGCAAATGCAAGTAGGTACAAAAATTTAAAAATTGAGTATATACCAGCCGAAAGAAATTTTGCTGCGGCTATACCCAATTTACAAAAGTACAGTGATAGCTACGACAATATTATAAATTTTCTGACAGATTGGATGTCTTTCAAAGAAACTCTTACAAAAGATAAAGAATATCCTAGTCCATTGAAATCGATTGACGTAACTTACAAATATGATAGTCAGTCCAAGTCGGATATTTTAACATTAGTAAACAAGAAAAAGATATTATTACAACGGTCTTCTAGTGGTCAACAATCAATTATTCCGCTACTTGTTGTTTCTGAATATATGTTTAATGCCTTGTATTTGCAAAAAAAATTCACTTCCCCAGCTGAAGAAAAGTACATTAGAGAATTATTACCGGAAAGTATGCATGCAGATTATGACTGGATGTTAAAAACTCAAAAATTTCAACATAAGTCTGAGGATTCTTCTAATGCTAAATTACTTGAAGAAACAAAAGAAAAAATATGGAACAAAATAGGCTTATCTACTGACTATCATTTTTCTAATGTAATTATTGAAGAACCTGAACAAAACCTATTCCCTGAAACCCAAAAAGAATTAATCTATCACCTGTTGGAAAAGGTAACAGATAAAGATAGAAATCATACGCTGATTATAACTACACATAGTCCTTATGTTCTTTATGCCTTAAATAACTGCATGATGGGTGGTTTGGTGAAAGATAATATTCCAAAAGAAGTTCAAAACGAACTACAAAGCAAATATTCATGGATTAACCCTGAATTAGTTTCTGTTTGGGAAATTCAATATGGAAAAGGCACCATACGTCAAATAAAAAATAACGATACCGGCACTATTAGTAAACATTACTTCAATGGTATTATGAATGATGTTATGGAAGAGTATTATGATTTGTTGACATATCTAAAAATAGGCAACAATGAAGGATAAAATTCTTGCAACTCTTCCTAATGAAAAGCATACTTTTCAAGAAGTTAATTATCCTGAAATACACATTGTTGACTGGAAAGATATTGACAAAACTAAAGGTGTTGATATATTTAATATAAAGCAAAATGAAATAAATAGTGTTTGCCTTTACAATGCAAACGAATTAACTATTTTGATAGATACATTTGGAGAAAATGCACTTCCGATTTCTCGTGGTTCACAGGCAAGTCAATGCGAATGCATTTCTTTTCCATCGGAATTTGATAGTAAAAGTTGGGTTTTAACAATTGAAACCAAATATGCAAATAATGAAGCTGCTGCATTCAGAATACGTGATGACTTGAATTATCCCGAAAAAATGGTTTCTCAAATTATTTCAACAGTAGAATATTTCAGAGAGAAAAACATAATTGATAAGGAACAATTAGTGTATGCAATTATTTCATTTCCAAATCTTGTGTCCGATTTTAATAGCACATTATTCTCTTTTGTGAAAGAGGAATGGAGTATTGAAAATTTAATTGTTACAAAGAAGATTAGAATTAAAGGTTGTAACTCAGCAAAAATTATTACATCAAAACGAATAAAGCTTAGCGTAAATGAATAATACTGCCAACTCCATTAAACAACGCCTTTCGCTCCGCGAACCCTTGCAGGATTCGCTCGATATTGTGGCACAACTATCCGACACACTTAGCTTGAATAAAGAAGTCGATTTGATTGCCGAACTGCAAAAGGTTAAAGAAAAATTTCCTACCTGCACCGATTTCGAGCGTGAATTTCCTTCGCTTGCTTTTTCAATAGCTACGGGGGTAGGTAAAACAAGGTTAATGGGTGCTTTTATTACCTATTTGTATTTGCAAAAAGGCATACGCAACTTTTTTATCCTTGCTCCGGGCAGCACCATCTACGAAAAATTAATTGAAGACTTTGGCAATCCTGCCTATTACAAATATGTGTTCAATGGTATTGCCGAGTTTGTACACAATCAACCCCGCATTATTACTGGCGAAAATTATGCACAACAAGGTCGCCTTTTCAGCGAGCAGGAAATCCGTATCAATATATTCAATATCCAAAAGTTCAATCGTGATACCACCGAGGCAAACCGTGGAGCAGAAAAAGGCAAAGCCCCTAAAATAAAAAGACTATCAGAATATTTAGGACAAAGCTATTGGGAATATCTTTCTAAACTCGACGACTTGGTAATTCTTATGGACGAGGCACACCGTTACCACGGCGATGCCAGTAAAAACGCCATAAACGAGCTAAAGCCCGTTCTTGGCTTAGAACTTACCGCAACCCCTATTGGTCAGGATGGCGTTGCGTTCCGCAACGTGGTGTACGAATACTCCTTGGCACAGGCTTTGGACGATAAAAAATATGTAAAAAGTCCTGCAATTGCTACACGCAAAAATTTCAATTCCAAAGGAATGTCCGAACGGGAAATTGAAATTATCAAACTCGAAGATGCAATCAGTATTCATCAGGACACCAAAAATGAACTCGAAATATACGCAGCCAACAACAATATAAAACTGGTAAAACCATTCATTTTAGTGGTTTGTAAAGACATTAGCCACGCCAACGAAATACACGAGCTTGTAAATTCCGACGATTTCTTCGAAGGTCAATACAAAGATAAAGCTCTGCAAATCGATTCATCAACCAAAAACGACGATTTCATTGCTCCGCAATTCCTTAGTTTAGAGCATCCCGATAATAAAATTGAAATTGTAATACACGTAAACATGCTAAAAGAAGGTTGGGACGTAACCAATCTTTATACCATTGTTCCACTTCGTGCAGCCAATGCCAGTATTTTGGTCGAGCAAACCATTGGTCGTGGTTTACGCTTACCTTACGAGGGCAAACGTACCGGCGACGATAAAATTGATAAACTTACCATTGTTGCTCACGCAGCGAAAGACCCAAATTCAGTACTGAACAAAATGAGTTTCATCGAAATCGATGAAACCGATTTAAAAGAAAAAACAGAAGTGGTGGTTGCCAAAGAATCCATTCAAACCAAATTTGAGGACGAGCAAAAGGAAATTCACAAAATTGCAGAACCCGAAAAGAAGCAGAAGGCGCAAAATACATTAGATGCAAAAAAAGCAATCATAAATGTATTGCCCGATTTTAATACCATGCAGGGCGTTCGCAAAGTTGAAGATTTAAACAAAGAAGAAGTAAAACGTAAGGTTATCCGTCAGGTTGAGCAAAACTTAAATACAGGTCAGCTCAATATGTTTGCAAAACAAATTGTAGAAGAAGCCGAAGCCATTTACGAGAAAATGGTTACGGAATACAAAAACAATATCATCGAAATTCCACGTATGGACTTGGTTCAAGGCGACGTTATCGCTTCGTTTAATTCATTCACTTTAGATATTTCAGGCATCAATTATACAGCATTAGAGCAGGAAATTATCCGTATGGATTTACGTGACGGTCGCAATGTCGAAACCCTCAAAGCCAAAGCCAGCGGTTCGTATGGCAATCCAGTTAAATTAATCATTGCCGAGCTTATCAACTATCCCGAAATAGATTACGACGACAATTCAGACCTTTTATATCAATTGGCTTCACAAGCTTTCGAAGCCCTCAAAAACAATATACCCAACGACAAAGAACTAAACCTTACGGTTTATCAATTCAAAACAGCTATTGCCGAAAAGATTTACACGCAAATGAAAGAACATTTTGTTCTTTCAACACCCGAATATATTGACCCAAAGGTATTCCCCTTTGTGCGTATCGAGCAATGGAGTTTTTCAGCATTAGTCAATAAAGGTTATCGAGATTATCGGGATATTATAAACCCGACAAAAAACATACCTAAATACGTTTTCAGAGGTTTTGAGAAAGCCTGTCACTTCGATTATAAATTTGACAGCAAAGCCGAACAAGACCTTTCGTTTGTTTTAGACAACGATAAAGACGTATTAAAGTGGATGCGTCCGGCACCTAACCAGTTCCGTATTTATTGGGACAACAACTCAAAACGCTACGAACCCGATTTTGTAGTCGAAACCCCCTCAACCATATACATGATTGAAGTAAAACGTTCCGACCAAACCGAAGAACAAAGCGTTGTTGCCAAAAAAGAAGCTGCCGTTCGCTATTGCAAACACGCAACCGAGTACACCTTACAAAACGAAGGCAAAGCATGGAAATACTTGCTAATCCCACACAATGAAGTAAGTCGTACCTCAGGTTTTAAATATTTGGCAAATAAATTTTTGATTTATTTAAGCAAATAAGACCATTAATACATAAATTTTCAATATCATATTTTTCATTATCAAAGAACACATAAGCCTTCTCAATATTTATTGCAAATAATATTCATCATGATCTGTAAAACCATTACCATCACTAGAGGATCTTTATTTTCGAGAAACGGTATGTTTATATCTTGATGAAAGGGCACAAAAAAAGTTTTTTCAAATATTTCGTGATCATTACTTACATTTTGTCTTAGTAATTTCGGTTTTAAAGGCCATTCTATATTTGACTGACCTCTATATATTGCGTTTTCTTTAGTTATCGGCATGCCGTTTAGAGATTGATAAAAATCATCAAGAGATTTAATTTTTTCACATTCCATATCTACATAATTTGATCCAATAACTGATAACCAAATATACAAAAACATTTTCAGCCTCTCGGAGTAAAAATCATGATTCTATTAAATATTTCAATTTGCCTTTTGCTATAATATGAATAACTATAAGTTTATGAGTATAGTTGAATAATTTATCAGCAAAATATATTTTTGATTTGTTTCCATATCCCATTTTTCCGCCCGTCCAAACAAAATATTTCCTATCGTTCGCGGGCATAAATTCGTGCCGAACTTCGGAACTACATCTCTATCCAACGATACAAAATTTGATGCGAGATGAAATGCTCAATAACCTACAAAACCGGCATGTTTTATTACCCGTTGTTAAGGTGCGTAATTATTATAAAAATGTCAATCCAACTCTACGATTCAATCCTTTTTCAAATATCCTTATCAAGGTAGATAGTTGAATATTTCCTTTAGCATTCTCTATCTTTGAAATATAACTCTTTTTCGTTCCAGCTTTTACGGCTAATTGTTCTTGAGTCATATTAGCATCCTTTCTTGCTTCTTTCAGCATCTCACTTACAATAAACATTTGCGCTCGTTCTTCATACTCATTTCTGCTTTCTGTACCGAGTTTTCCATGTTCAGTTTCTATCAACTCGTCAAAAGTCTTAATTCCGCTATACTTATCCATAATTATTATTTTTTAAGTTGAAAATATTCATTTTTTAATCGCATCGCTCTTTCTATCTCATCTTTTGGCGTTTTCTGTGTCTTTTTTTGAAATCCATTTAATAAAACAACCAATTGTCCCTTATCGAAACAACTGAATACCCGATAAATATTTGACTGAAATTCAATTCTAATCTCAAATAATCCATCATATCCAGTCATTGGGGCAAGAAATTTTTCAGGAACTCTATCTACCTGTTTTATCAATTCAAATACATATTGAATTTTTGTTTTAACCTTAACATCAAGGCTTTTATAAAAATCCAAGAAATAGTCTCTGTGAAATATTATTTGTCTTGCCATGATGCAAAGTTATCTTAAAGGATAACTAAATCAAAATATTTTATTAAAAAATCGCAGTCGGAATCGTTTTTTCTTATGCACCCTAACAAATTTGTGATATCAATAATTTTC
>JFJP01037313.1_pt1 | contig 32527 bp, 25 predicted proteins | sample 431651 | NCBI WGS metagenome assembly JFJP01 (sample SAMN02602958, study PRJNA72255) | Microbial mat metagenome, whole genome shotgun sequencing project. | biome: fresh water; feature: sink hole; material: water; isolation source: purple microbial (photo- and chemosynthetic) mats found in... | reverse complement strand
AGTAAAAATTATAATATATTGCGAGAAAAAGAGAAGGAAATTAAAAAATTATATGAAGAAAAAATTAACAATAATAAAATATGATTTCAATAAAGAAAAATAAGATACAAAAACCAAATATTCTTAATAACGAATGGATTAGCGAAAAATTAAAAGCTATAAAAGATACTGGCAATCCGGGGAAAAAAATAGATTCAAGATATAAAGACGATGAAGTTCGAAATGCTTTAAAAAAACTTTATCATAACAAGTGTGCTTATTGCGAAGGTAAAGTTAAACCAGCACAAAATCAGCCAAACATTGACCATTATCGTCCAAAAGACAAAATTAAAAGTGTAGAAAATCACAAAGGGTATTACTGGCTCGGATATGAATGGACAAATTTATTACATACTTGTACTAATTGCAATATAATAAAATCCAATCAATTCCCATTAAAAGATGAATCAAAACGTATTTCTGATGATTTAGAAAAGGAGGGGTTCTTTAATAATGGTGAATTTGTTTTTGAAAACTTCAAAATCGAAAACCTAACGAAGGAGGAGCGTTTGTTGCTTAATCCTGAAATTGACGAAGTTGAAAAACATTTTTATTTTCTTCCGAATGGTGAAATTAAACATTTGACAAAAGAAGGTGAAGAAACATTAAATGTTTGCCAATTAAATCGTATCGAATTATCAAAAGCAAGACAAGAAATAACAGATGAAATAATTAGAAAAATAATTGATATTTTTGTAAATTACAGTCAACAAAGTCATTATGATATGTTGACTCAATTGTGGAGAGATAAAATAACATATAATCAGGCTACTGAATATTCTCGTTTCCGATATTTCATTGCACATTTTTTCAACTATTTTATTGTAGATAAATTAGTTGAAATTGGATTAACAGAATATGCAATAATTGTAGAACAGCATTTCAATGAATTTAAAACAACATCAAAATAGAAACACATTAATAATATAAATTATGGCAGGAATTAAACCCGCAGAAGTTTCCGAAATTCTGAAAAAACAACTCGCTGGTATCACCACCAGCGCAGGGGTTGAAGAAGTGGGAACGGTACTGCAAGTGGGCGACGGCATCGCCCGAATCCATGGACTGTCGAATGTGCAGTCGAACGAAATGATAGAATTTGATAACGGTGTGAAAGGCATTGTTCTCAACTTGGAAGAAGACAACGTGGGAGCGGTGCTTTTGGGTACGTCCGACGAAATTAAGGAAGGCGACACCGTAAAACGTCTCAACCGCATTGCTTCTATTCAAGTAGGAGAGGGTATGCTTGGCAGGGTTGTAAACACACTTGGCGAACCTATTGACGGCAAAGGACCTATCTCAGGAAAAACGTACGAAATGCCTTTGGAGCGCAAAGCTCCGGGTGTAATTTATCGTCAGCCGGTAAAAGAGCCACTCCAAACCGGAGTAAAAGCCATTGATGCCATGATACCCATCGGTCGTGGACAGCGCGAGTTGATTATTGGCGACAGACAAACAGGTAAAACAGCCATTGCTATTGATACCATTATCAATCAAAAAGAATTTTACGACCAAGGCAAAACCGTTTATTGCATTTATGTTGCCGTTGGGCAAAAAGGCTCCACGGTTGCTAACCTGATGAAAACATTGGAAGAACATGGAGCAATGCCCTATACTGTAATTGTTTCGGCTACAGCCTCCGACCCTGCTGCGCAGCAGTTCTACGCACCAATGGCGGGCGCAGCCATTGGCGAATTTTTTAGAGATACAGGTCGTGCCGCGTTGGTTATTTACGACGACTTATCGAAACAAGCCGTTTCGTACCGCGAAGTTTCGCTTTTGCTTCGTCGCCCACCCGGACGTGAAGCATATCCGGGCGATGTGTTCTACCTGCACTCCCGCTTGCTCGAACGTGCTGCAAAAATCATTGAAAATGACGATGTTGCACGAAAAATGAACAACATTCCCGATAGCATTAAGCATTTGGTAAAAGGAGGCGGTTCGCTTACTGCACTTCCAGTTATCGAAACTCAGGCTGGCGACGTATCGGCATATATTCCAACAAACGTAATTTCGATTACCGATGGGCAAATATTCCTCGAAGCTACCTTGTTCAACTCTGGTATTCGTCCGGCAATCAACGTAGGTATTTCGGTTTCGCGCGTGGGGGGGAATGCTCAAATTAAGGCAATGAAAAAAATTGCTGGTACACTCAAACTTTCGCAAGCACAATTCCGTGAATTAGAAGCATTTTCAAAATTTGGCTCCGACCTCGACCCCGCTACATTAGCTGTATTGGAAAAAGGTCGCCGCAACGTAGAAGTGCTCAAACAAGGACAGTATTCGCCTATGCCGGTAGAGCGACAAATTGCCATTATTTACTGTGGAACACAAAACCTGCTCAAAAACGTACCTGCAAATAAAGTTGGCGAGTTTGAAGCAGAGTTCTTAGAACTACTGGCAATGAAACACAAAGAAGTGTTGGATACGCTAAAAGCCGGAAATCTTACTCCAGAAGTAGAAACTGTACTGAAAAAAGTGGCAGAGGACGTAAGCGAGAAGTATAAGATTTAAGTTGCAATGGTATTTTGAATCGTTCAAAATAAGCAAAAGCACTACATTATTACGTAAGAAAGTATGTACTTTTAAAACAAAAGTATATACTTTTGCGCATCAAAAATAAAATTTACAGTTATTCACACACTTAAATTTACCTAATTATGGCAGTTAAAATAACAGACGAATGCATTAGCTGTGATGCTTGTGCAGCAGAATGCCCAAACAATGCAATATATCCGGGTGGCGAACCTTACACATTATCGGAAGGTACAAATCTTAGCGACAGCAGCGAACACGATGCAGTAGCTGACGATTATTACTATGTTGTAGTTGATAAATGTACTGAGTGCAAAGGCTTCCACGATGAGCCAGCTTGTATGTCGGTATGTCCAACTGAAGCAATTGTAAAAGACGAAGATAATGTAGAATCTGACGATGATTTGATGGCTAAATACAATAAACTTCACGGTTAATATTTAGTTTTGTTTCAATAAAAAAGGGCAACGCGCAAATTTTAGTTTGACGTTGCCCTTTTTCTTTGTTCCAAGTTTTGAGTTACTACTTGAAACTCACATCGCCCAGCGCTTCCGAAGCAAATTGTTTTTGAGCCGAACTATCGGCAAACTGACGGCGCAAAACTTTTTCGGCAATGCCTACCGAAAGTTCAACCACCTGCTGCTTAATCTGATTGATCGCCAGAGCTTTCTGATTTTCAATATCAGCTTTTGCCGAATCAATTATCTTATTTGCTTCAATTTTTGCCTGCTCCTTCGCCTCATTTATAATCTTGTCTTTTATGTCGCGGGCTTCTCTCAGTAAATTGTCGCGCTCTACTTTTGCCTGTGCCACAATTTTTTCGTTATCGGCTTTTAGTTGAGACATCTCTTCTTTGGCACGTTTTGCCAAATTGAGCGATTCCTGAATACTTTCTTCACGTTCTTTGAGTGCGCTGAGTATAGGTTTCCAAGCAAATTTCTTCAAAATAAAAAGCACGATGCTAAACGAAAGAAGCATCCAAAAAACCAGTCCTATTCCGGGGGTTACAAGTTGCATAGTATTGTGTATTAAATTGTTATATTATTGATTGTTAAATTGTTGGCTTGCGCCAGCCCATTATTCACTGTTCATTTTTCATTATTTTCCTCCCATCTCCACACCCATCCGGTGCAGAGAGAGAGGATTTTTTTGTTCGTTACAACTAATTGTTATGCAAGGAATAACACCAGCAAACACACAACGATAGCAAAGAAGGCAACCCCTTCAATCAACGCTGCGGCAACAATCATGTTCGAACGAATTTCGCCTACCGATTCGGGCTGACGGGCAATAGCTTCCATAGCTTTGCCACCAATTTGTCCGATACCGATACCTGCACCAATTGCAGCAAGCCCAGAACCAATTGCAGATCCCATTTGTGCAATAGCTGCATTCAACAAAACTAACAACAATGTACTCATAAACTAAAGGTATTTAAAGTGAATTATTGAGATTGATTTTCTGATTAAATTCTTCTACCAGCATGATAACCTTCGTGTATTGCGCTCAAAACGTTGCGAATAGCAACAACATCACCTGTTGCAATATGTTCAATTTTTGAGGCTTGTACTATTTCGAGTATTTTTTTATCTGCTGCTATTCCTAAAGCATTTACTACTCCATCGGCTTTTATGGCTATTTGTTCGCCTTTTTGTGTGCAAATAACTTCACCTGTGGTTATTTGGTTCACCGCGCAGTCGGTTATAATTTTTATTCCGTCTTGTGCCATTCTGCCCTGTACTGTCCATTGCGAAAATATTTCTAATTGCAGATTTACATTGGGTAGCTGCTCTAAAACAGTAACTTGTTTTTGGTGTTCTTCTTGCAAATACATTGCTGTTTCGGCTCCAACTATACCTGTACCCAAAACTACAATATTTTTGCCTTCGGGTATTTTCCCTTTAAAAACATCAATAGCACCCACTACATTGGGCAAATCATCGCCTTTTATGGCAATCATTTTTTGACTCGAACCGGTGGCAACTATTATTGCATCTGGCTTTTCTGTGTCTATCAATTCCTTTGTTACTTCGGTATTGAGATGCACGTTTATTTTTTGTCGTTCAATTTCTGATACTTGCCAATTCAAAATTCCTTTATAGTCTTCTTTGAATTTGGGAGCAGAAATTATGGGTAATAGACCTCCGAGTTGCGATGATTTTTCGTAGAGTGTAACCGAATGACCGCGCAAAGTCGCTACACGTGCCGCTTCCATGCCCGATGGACCGCCACCAATTACCATCACTTTTTTGGGCGACTGGGTAGGAATTATTTTGCAAAATTCTTCGTGTTCCTTTGCAGCTTGCGGATTTACAGCGCAATCGAATCCCCTGTAACTAAGCACAGAGCCTAAGCATTCGTTGCATCGTACACAGCGACGAATTTCTTCTGGTTTGTTTTTTTGAATTTTGTTCGGAAAATCGGGGTCGGCAATCATTTGTCTGCCAAACGAAACGATGTCGGCTTTGTTGGTGGCAACAATTTCTTCGCCCATTTCGGGGGTAAGTCCGCAAACGGTAATAACCGGAATATTTACTTTTTTCTTGATAGCTTCTGCCAAACGAACTAAATTTCCACGAGGGGTATAAAGTGGTGGTACCCACATTCCTATTGAAACACCTTCGTGCAAACGTTTGTTTTGTGCATCTACTTGTCCGCCCAAAACGCCAAAAAAAGTACCGATGCGCGAATCCCACGTTCCGGCTGAAATATGCAGTGCATCAACTCCAGCTTCGACTGCCCATACTGCAAATTGCATTGCCTCGTCGAGTGTAACTCCTCCCTCAACGTCTTCTTCGGCTGATAATCGGTAAATTACCGGAAAATCGGCTGCGGTATGCTCTTTTACCGAGCGTATTACTTCCAATGCAAATCGTGCGCGGTTTTCGAGCGAACCACCATATTCATCGGTGCGACGATTGGTGTAGCCCGACAAAAACTGAAGTGGCATATATCCGTGTGCGCCGTGAATTTCGATGGCATCGAAACGCGCAATTTTGGCTCTCATTGCGGCTTCGCCATAAGCTTTTACGAGTTCCTTTATTTCATCGGTAGTCATGGCTTTGGGCTGGTCGTTGGGCAACAACATAGTGCCAACCCCCGAAGGACTTATAGGTTGAAAACCAGTAACCGACTGACTGGCAAAACAACCGCCATGTGCCAATTGAAGCGCTATTTTGGCACCTCCTGCATGAGCTGCATTTACCAAACGCGATAAGCCGGGTACAAAGCTATAGTTGCTAACTTCCAATTCGCCCGGAATAACTCTACCACGTGGTTCGGGGCAGCACACTTCGGTAATTATCATTGCTATTCCGCCCTCGGCACGGCGCGAGTAGTAGGCAACAATGCTATCGGAAACAGTACCATCAGCCGCAGCAAGGTTTGTACCCATGCCGGGTTGTATCATTCGGTTCTTTAAGGTAAGTTTACCTATTTTGATTGGTTTCAACAAATTTTCGTACATGGCATTTTGTGTATATGGTTAAAATAATGTTTTTATTAAATTAAACTCTCTATTCAAATGATACTGAGAGCTTTCATTATGTTTTATGATAAATTTTTTCGTTTCCAATTGGTTAATCATATTTCGGACTTTGCGTTTGAAATTATCGTATTTTTTGAAATCCGAAATCGTATCATTTTCTCTGAAATACAATGTGTTGCTTACCATATTTGCACTTGCAAATTTGGCTTTGCTATATGTATTGTATTGATAGATAACTCTTAAGCAAGTTTTGTATTCGTTTGTCAAATTATCGTAAGCAGCACCGAAAATCGCTCTCAACTCGGTATTGAAATTTGTTTTCATCAATTCTCTATGGAGCACAAAAACCGGATGAATGGCATCACTTATTGGGTGTTCGTAAATTACTCCGGTTTTCTTCAAAAAGTTAAGAGCGTTGAAATGATTGTTGTTTTGTGTCAATAATATAGTATAATTGTATTTTTCGTTCTGTATTTCAGATTTATACAGATATGCTACAATAATTTTTTGTTCCTTTGTCAATTCTTCTCCATCGGTTAATGTAGTTAGAAATTTATCATACATTTTCAGATGTGCTTCCATTTTATCGTCAAGCAATTTGCCACTTGGAATAAAAAGGGCTAAATCGTCTTTGTCGTAAAATTTATAAAAGGGCAAATCTATCTTATTAGCAAGACATTCGTTAGTAAGTGTTGCCATTCCAATTCCTTTGCCTTCCCACTTATCGTACACTTTCAACACGTCTGCAAGTTTGGGATTAATGGCTTTTGGATTTGGAATTAGCCTTCTAATTTGAATTTCGTGATTCTGAGATTCAATTAACAACGATTTTTTGAAACGACCCGGATTTCGAATTTCAATGTGCTTGTTGGGCGAAATATTGATATTAATATATTTGTCAATGGTATAATCTCTGTGTGCCAAAGAGTTATTAATTGATTCCCTGATTAAATTTTCGGGGTATTCTGGTACACTTGTTCCACCATTTTCGGTGCTTACACCCACCTGAATATTTCGATATACAAAACTAAAACTATTTTCTAACAATGATAACACGTTGTCTTTCAATATCTTTTTGTTTTGAGCAATTCGAACCGGAGATTCAACAAAACAGTCCACTTGACATTTAGTGCCCAAAAAATGTTCGGTATCTTTGCCGCAAACCAACAGCCCAAGCGTTGTTGGTTCGCCTTCGTTGGTGATAAAATGTTTTTTCAACAGAAATGCTTTTGCATCTTCAATTGATGCTTTTGGACTTTCAATTTTTATTTCACGGTTCAAATAAAAAATATATTCGTTCAGTTTATCTACATCAAAGTCGTTGATATTAGCACCAATAACAGGATACAACTCTCTGGCATTACTAATTTCTTGCAAATATTCTTCGTGCGCCAGAATTTTGGTTTGAGCAATTTCATGGTCGCCTGTTAGTTTTCGTTCATAGGCTTTTCCGTTAAAAAAAGCGTATTTTTTCTCTTCCGGCAACTTATCAACATACAAAGCAATGATTTGCTTATCCAAGCAATCGGTAATTTCGAAATACAAATACTCGCTTATATCCAACCAATTGCCATTTCTATCGGTTACACATTCCGAAGATAATTTTTTGAACGTTTCTTCAAACTGTTGATTATAACCCGTTAATACATATTTTCGGGGATTCTTTTCTTCTTTCACTCCAATTATCAATATGCCTCCTCTGGTATTCAAAAAAGAACAAATAGATTCTTTTATCGAATTAAATTCTTTGTCGTTTTTACCCGCAGGCATATTTTTAATCTCCACAACATCGGTTTCCATCTCTTCAAACGTACCGTTTTGCAGATGATTTTCAAGTTTTGATAATATGGTAGCGAGGATTTTCATTTATAAGTTTACATTATGCAAATGAATACTCCATATTTTTTTTTCTACTTTCAATTAAAGGAATTTGTTGAAATGAAAAATCAAGTACATTTGTTTGCTGTTTGGCGTGCTCTATTGTTAAGCAAACCAATTTCCCATCTTTATCAAATTCTACTAAAACGTTTTCGTTCAAATCTTTTGTTTCAGATATAGTATTTGTATTGAATACTACAAGAAGGGTATCTGTATCAGAAAAATATTTAATATTCATTTTGTTACAACTTTATTGAACGGTCTAAAAACGCATTGTGTATTGTTTCTCCATCTTCAAGAATTACAATTCGCAAATATTTATCAATTTCTTTAATTTTTGCCCATCTTCTAATTCTTCCATCTTTTTGAATTTCTTCTTTTTCAGGAAAGTGAAATACGTATTCTATCCATTCTATTTTTATATCCTTTCTATCAGGTCTTATTTGGGTATGACTAAAGTATTGAGTGAATTTCATATTCATATAATCAATGATGATGCTCCTCCGTAGCCATACCAAAATACAGTGCCGAAAGCAAGGTGAATACATACGCCTGAATGAATGCCACTAACACTTCGAGTATAGACATAAAAATGGTGAAGCCTACGGACAGGATTGAAATTCCGTATCCGGCTGCCCAGTGCATACCTCCAAAAATGAATATCAAACTAAAAAAACCAAGTGCTATGATATGACCGGCTGTAATGTTGGCAAACAAACGTACCATAAGTACAAATGGCTTGGTTATTACGCCAATAATTTCAACTATAGGCATCAGTGGTATTGGAATTTTTAACCACAAAGGTACTCCGGGGGCATTAATAATGTGTGTCCAGTAGGCTTTGTTGCCGCTAAAACTGGTGATAACAAACACAAATAAGGCAAGCACCAAAGTTATGGATATGTTTCCGGTGAGGTTGGCGCCGCCGGGGAATATCGGAATTAAGCCCATGAGGTTGTTTATCAGTATAAAGAAAAATACGGACAGCAAAAATGGCAGATAGCGCATATATTTGTGGTCGCCAATGGCGGGTTTTACCACATCGTCTCTCACAAACACAATGAGTGTTTCCATTGCATTTTGTACTCCGGTGGGAGCTTGTCCTGCGCGTTTTTTATAGCTTTTGGCTACCGAAAGAAATAACCAAAGTAACAGCACAAGGCTGATGAATAACGATAATACGTTTTTGGTGATAGAAAAATCGTAGGGGCGATAAATTTCACCGCTTGCGAGTGTTTCTACTATTTTGCCTTTGTACTGCTCTAATTTTGCCGCTTCAGTTTCGGCAATCCCTTCGCTGTGTGCAGGATTGGCAATAGAAAAATCTAAATGCGGTTTATGTCCGTGGTCAAATTTTGTGTACATAAATACATGAAAACCAGAGTGTTCGCTATACAAAATTATGGGCAACGGAATACCAATGGGTTTTCCGCCAATGTCGGCAATGTGCCAATCGTAAGCATCGCCTATGTGGTTCAAAATGAACGGACCCGGCTCAAATTTTTTAGCTTCGCCATGGGTTTCTTCCGATGCTATTGCCGAAAAAAAACTGACAAACAATATGGCTGTCAATAATATAACAATCTTATTGCGTTTCATATCTGAGTATTTTTTATGATTTTTTTGTATCGAACGTAATGCAAATATATTAATTTTTTTCTTCTTCGCAAATTTGTTTTCTATTGCGATAATATGGTTTGTTCTTCGTCTGTTAATTCAAAAATGGAAAAATAAACTTTGCCGTAGTTTCTCACTTTTAGTAAGTTGTCTTTTCCTGCAAAACTCACCTCTGGCGAGTGTTCGAGCACCAGCCAGCCGCCTTTGCGCAGCAGTTGGTTTTCAAATACAAGTTCGGGTATTTTTTCAATCCCTTTCATATCGTAGGGTGGGTCGGCAAATATCAAATCGAATTTTACACTCGATTTTTCAAGATATTTAAACGCATCGGTATTGAGGGTAATTATCTGATTGAAATGTAGTTGCTCTGCCGTTTTTTTGATAAAATCGGCATATTTTCGATTCAATTCCACCGTAGTAATGTCGTTGCAACCGCGTGAGGCAAGTTCGTAGCTTATGCTGCCGGTTCCGGCAAATAGGTCGAGTGCCCTTATTTTATTGATATAAAGGTTGTTGTCGAGTATATTGAACAAGCCTTCTTTTGCCCTGTCGGTGGTGGGGCGTGCCTCAAAGTAGCTGGGCGGAGTAATGATTCTGCTTTTGTTTGTACCGCTAATTATTCGCATTTGTACAGGTTGATTAAGTTTGCCGCAAAATATTGCGGAATTTCGTTCAATGCTGTGCCGAATTGGAAGTAATTGTCCAAATGTTTCATGCGCACATTTGCAATATATTGCCGTAGCAATGTTTCCAATTCGTTTTTATTTTCTATATCGCCTTCCAATTCTATTTCTATTTGCTTTGTCTGTAAATTTAGCTCGCTGCACACCAGCAAAACAAAATACAGCACATCGTTGTTGTTTTGTATCTCAAAATTGTTGTAAAACAGTAGTTTAGTACTTTCAATCACTCCAATATCCATACAATTGCCCTGTATGCTTACAAACATTTCGTTGTTTTCGGTTTTGCTGCGTTTCAGGTGCAAGGCATTCTCTATGAGGGAGGTAGCCTGATGGTGAAAGCTTACGTGCCCAAAAGTGGAATGCAAAATTTCCACCAAGGTTTTGGGCATGGCAAATACGTTGTAGGCAGATGTTTTGAGCATCAAATTGTGGTGAATTATCCAATCGTTGGGTATGTGCTGATTGAAAAGCAGGTGCTGCGCCTCGTTGGTAACATCGAAATACTGACTTGGGACTAAACAATTTTTTCGGCTTACTACTATTGCACTTACACTATTGAATTGAAAATGAAATAGTTGCTGCTCCGAAATAATTTCTTGAATGTACGCAAACGTTTCGGCTGTATAATCTCCTTTCAGATTGAAATTGGCAATAGCCAAATATTTGTTCCATACCGTATCGAGAATGCAGGCAACAAAGTTTTTTTCCGAAATCTGTATTGCCAAATGGTAATTCTGATTTCCGGTCTGCTCACTATTTTTTTCGGTATGAATAAATTCGTTCATTATTCGCCAATTATTTTTACCAACACCCGTTTTTTGCGTTTCCCGTCAAATTCTCCGTAAAAAATTTGCTCCCAAGGTCCAAAGTCGAGTCTGCCTTCGGTAATGGCAACCACCACTTCGCGTCCCATAATGGTACGTTTGAGGTGTGCATCGGCATTGTCCTCAAAACCATTGTGTTTGTACTGTTCGTACGGTTTTTCTGGGGCAAGTTTTTCGAGCCACACTTCGTAGTCGTGGTGCAAACCGGCTTCGTCATCGTTTATAAATACGCTCGATGTTATGTGCATGGCATTCACCAAAATAAGTCCTTCCTGTACTCCGCTTTCGCGCAAACATTGCTGAATTTGAGGCGTAATGTTTATCAATTGGCGGCGTTTGGTGGTATCGAACCATAATTCTTTTCTATACGATTTCATATTTTATGGTTTTTATTTCTAATTTATTTTTCAAAAGTAGTAATTTCTGCTTATATTTTCAACGAAAAACTAAATTTATTGTCTGCAAAAATTAACACCCTCACTAATATTCGTGAAGGTGTGGCGTTTATAAAAAAACAGAATCATTTACAGTATTTTAATCCTATCTGTTTTTAAAATCAGATAAGTTTTTTTATATTTGTGTAGAATTGATGTAAATTTGAGTTGCTTATATGTTTTGCGATGGAAATTAAAATTATCGGTATGGAAATACGAACGAATCACGAAAAATCGAAGGTGTTGATTGTTGACGACCACTATCGCAATATAGAGTTATTGCTCGAATCGCTTAGTGACGACAACCTTGAATTAATTTCTGTTGGAAACGGCAAAGAAGCACTCAAACTGATTCAGAAACAATTGGTTGACTTAATTTTATTAGACATTCTGATGCCCGAAATGGACGGTTTTGAAGTGTGTGAGCATCTGAAAGCCGACCCACGAACGGCGGGCATTCCAGTTATTTTCCTCACTGCCCGAACAGATACCAAAGACATTGTAAAAGGATTTCAACTGGGAGCGGTTGATTATATAACCAAACCATTCAATTACTATGAACTCATTTCGCGTGTAAACATTCATCTCGAACTAAAAAAATCGCACGATATTATTCGCAGACAAAACGAACAACTCAACGAAAACAACCGCGAACTCGACCGCAAAAATCGCGAATTGGTGCGACTCAACGGAATGAAGGATACGTTTTTCAACATCATTGCCCGCGACCTCAAAGAGCCTTTTTCTATTTTGATAGGAAGCTCCAATATGCTCACCGATAGGATTGACCTGATGGATACCGAAAAAATTAAACGATTCAATAAAATTATCAGCAAAACATCGCAATCGGGCTACAATCTGCTCAAAAACCTGCTCGACTGGTCGAAACTACAGATTGGAACCATCGAATTTAATCCCCGTAGCATTGAGTTCAACGAATTTCGTGAAATGATAGGTCATTTTATTGGTTTTCAGAATAGTGTATCGAAAACAAAAAACATTCAAACCGAAGTTACTATCACCCCAAAGGCATCTACTCAAGAAAAATGTATTTTTGCAGATAGCGATATTCTCGAAAGTGTTATGCGAAATCTGCTTTCGAATGCCTTTAAATTTGCGCAACAAGACGGCAAAGTAGAAGTAGTTATAGATTTGAACGATGCCAGCGATATGGTGGTGATTTCGGTAAACGATAACGGCATTGGCATAAAGGAAAACGAGATTGAAAAATTATTCAGAATTGATATTCGGCAAGCTATAATTGGTACATCTACCGAAAGAGGAACCGGACTTGGGCTTATCCTCTCCAAAGAACTGGCAGAAAAAAACAACGGAACCATTTGGGCGGAAAGTAAATACGGACACGGAAGTTCGTTTAAATTTACGCTACCGTTGAAATGAAAAACCTACTCAACTTTTTTATGTAATTTATTGATAATTAAATCTATGAACGATTTCGAAATACCTTTCACTCAACAAGAATACAAAGTGTTGATTGTTGACGATATACCCAAAAATATTCAAGTATTGGGGAGCATTTTGGGCGAAAAAGACATTAAAGTAGGATTTGCCACCAGTGGAAGGCAAGCCTTAAAAATACTTGAAACACAGTTGGTTGACTTAATTTTGCTTGATATTGCTATGCCCGAAATGGACGGTTTTGAGGTTTGCCGCATTCTGAAAGAAAATCCCAAAACGAAGCATATTCCAGTCATATTTCTTACTGCAAGAGTTCAGATTGACGATGTGCTGCGCGGTTTTGAACTTGGCGCGGTTGATTATGTAACCAAACCTTTCAATCCGGCAGTGCTGCTGTCGCGCGTGTTTACCCACCTTGAGCTGAAGCGTTCGCGCGATACCATGGCGAAGTACATTGATGTGATTGACAAGCAAAACAGCGAATTGGTTGACCTCAACTACACCAAAGATAAGCTGTTTTCTATCATCAGCCACGACCTACGCAACCCCATTGGAAATATAAAAGGAATGCTCGAAATGCTTCTGCAAAGCAGCAACTTAGATGCCGATACCAACAGCCTGCTCACCTTGGGCAACAAAGCGGCTGTAGCGGCATACAATCTGATTGAAAATTTATTGTCGTGGTCGCGTTCGCAAATGGGCAGAATTTCTATTTACCCCAGCGAAACCGATATTGATGTACTCATTCGGCAAAATATTGATTTACAGGCTGTAAACACCAAAACTAAAAACATTAATATCCTTTGGAATAATCTGGAGCAGATAAATTCGTTTTGCGACGAACAAATGATAAACACTGTTTTACGAAATTTGATTTCTAACGCAGTGAAATTTACCCACAAAAACGGAACTATTGAAGTGAAAGTAAAGGAAATAGCCGTGCAACAAGGAATAGATTTGCAGCGAATGTACCAAATTTCGATAAAAGATACCGGAGTGGGCATGACCAAAGAGCTGTTGGACAAGGTGTTTGTGGACAAAGAAATTCGCACCGAATACGGCACTGACAACGAAAAAGGTTCGGGATTGGGACTAAAAATTTGTAAAGAATTTGTAGAACGCAATGGTGGCACACTTTGGATTGAAAGTGTTAAAGATGAGGGAAGTACCTTCTTTTTTACCGTTCCAGTTGCCGAATAATTATTATCAACGACTTACAAATGAAAACGTTATACTTACTCGGAAAATATTACCTGCTCATTTATAAGGTTTTCAGCAAGCCCGACGACCACCGTTTGACTCTCAAAAATATTGTCAAAGAAATTGATAAGCTGGGAATCAATTCGTTGGGAATTGTGATTGTTATTTCCTTGTTTATTGGCGCATCTATTACCTTGCAAAGTGCCTATAATCTCGAAAATCCGCTCATTCCCGATTATTTGGTGGGTTTAACAGCTCGCGATACCATGTTGCTCGAATTTTCGTCAACCATACTTGGGTTGATACTTGCCGGAAAGGTAGGTTCAAATATTGCCTCCGAAATTGGAACTATGCGTGTTACCGAACAGATTGATGCTCTGGAAATTATGGGCGTAAACTCTGCCAATTATCTTATTTTCCCAAAAATAATTGCGGCAATGTTTATTCACCCTTTTCTTACCATTATCAGCATTTGTTTGGGCTTAATTGGCGGCTGGTTGGCTGTGGCACTCACCGGAGCAGTAACTATTAGCGATTACATTTATGGTATCCACTACTTTTTTATTCCGTTTTATGTAACGTATGCCATCATCAAATCCATTGTGTTTGCATTTATAATTACATCAGTATCTGCATTTTACGGATATTATACCACCGGTGGCGCGCTCGAAGTGGGCAAATCGAGTACTAAGGCGGTGGTTTTTAGTAGTATTCTAATTTTATTGTTCAATATTATTCTCACCCAATTGCTTTTGGCTAACAAATAGTAATGCTAATACTCTGAAAATGATTGAGATATTCGATGTACACAAAGCCTTTAAGGGTAAGGAGGTGCTCAAAGGCATTAGTATTGATTTTTTACCCGGAAAAACCAATCTCATTATCGGGCAAAGTGGTTCGGGCAAAACAGTTTTGCTCAAATCCATAGTAGGTTTGCACGAAATAGATTCTGGAAAAATTATGTTCGATAGCCGCGATTTTTCTGCCATGCGCAACAAAGAACGCAAAAAAATTCGTCAGGAAATGGGCATGGTATTTCAAGGGGGAGCTTTGTTCGATTCGGCTACAATTGAAGAAAATATTTTGTTTCCACTCGAAATGTTTACCGACCAAACAGAGGAAGAAAAATTAGACCGTGTAAATTTTTGCCTCAAACGGGTGAATCTCGAAAATGTGAACCATCAGTTTCCGGCACAATTGAGCGGCGGTATGCAAAAAAGGGTAGCCATTGCTCGCGCTATTGCTCTCAATCCCAAATACTTATTTTGCGATGAACCCAATTCGGGTTTAGACCCCCGCACCTCAATTGTAATTGACAATTTGATAAGCGAAATTACGCAGGAATACAACATCACCACGGTTATCAACACGCACGATATGAACTCAGTAGCCGAAATTGGCGACAAAATTCTATTTCTCTACAAAGGCGAAAAATGCTGGGTTGGGCACAAAAGCGAAATTTTTGATACCGATGTAGAACCGTTAAACGATTTTATTTTTGCCACCAATTTGATGAAACGATTGAAAAAACAGCACAATGCCACCTGATTGTAATTTACTGAAAATCAACAGAATTAATCGCCCATAGGATAGTAGCGGTTGTTTTTACCCACAAATTCGGGTAGTTGAATGTACAAATCATTGTCGGTTGGGCGAATCATCAATTCATCAATGTACATCTTGGCATTGCCCAACTCCTCCATAAACAACACAATTTTAAACTTATCCTGAGCCGAATTTAGCCGAAATTTGTACTCCACCAAGCCCCAATTATTGTCTAACAACTGAAACAAATTGCCCACCGAATTGTAGTCGTTGCGGTATTCGTTTCCCTTGCTATCGGTACAAATAAAATGAACAATGGTGCGTGCATAGCGGTCGGTTTGTATGCCACCAAACCAAAACGAGGCAACGTATTCGCGGCTAATGTCGTAATTCTGAATGGTATCGTTGTAAATTATATTTGCTTCTTTCATCACCCCTTCATACGCATCAACTCCCATGTAAGCATTGTTCGACAGGTTGCCGTAAAAGTTTTCGTAAACAAAATTCGCAGTTGAGTCGGTAGTGAGTAAGCTACCATTTTGAAATAGAGCTGGGTTCTCAATTCCATTTTGAATATTTTTGGAAAGGGAATCGGCAATATGCAATAAATGGTCGAAAGGAAGTTCATAAACTGAAAACGTACTGGTTTGTGCAATTTGTTTGGTGCAAAGTTTCAACAAATCCTTTTCGCTTTGCCTTATCATATCACAGTCGTTCAACACTAATACGAGGAAAGGGGAGGTGCTATTGCACTCCGCTATTGATTGGAGCGTGCGATAAGGTTCGTTTGTAATTTGCATATTTGACAATGCCTGAGATATTGAGGTACGGGTATAATGGCTACCAAAAGTGGGCAACCCAGTTTTTAAACAAAATAATGTAGTGTATTCCAATATTTTGCAATTTTCTGATATTGCAATATTATCGGAGCCAATATGGAAGTATGGAATAGGTAAAACTGCTTGGTACTTATCTGTTTGAAAATCAAATTTTAAATTTTCAATTTCGATTTGTTCATCCACGATAGTGTTTTTAAACCAACTTTTTACCCCACTCGCATTGTGGTAACTATCATAACTCATTATAAATAAGCTGCATGTAATTACCAAAACTATCGCTATTTTTGATTTTCCTTTTAACGTAAAATTATAAATTAAATATACTGCAAGAATATTAATTGCATAAAAAAACATCCAAGAAAATCGTGCAATGGCTCTCACTTGCTTTATCTGTCCTAAATATTCAACCATCCATTCTAAACCCATAATAAACGGTATTCCAAACGAAAATAGAAGCATCAAAACACTTATCCAAAATAAAATATTGAACGAATTAGAAGTTGTAAGGTTTAAAATAGGCGAAAATTTTCGTTGAAATGTTAGTTTGAAAAGTTTTACAAGCAAAACAATTGTTACGATTAATGAAATTGAACCAATAAATGACCAGCCCTCCCATTGTACATGATTGAAATTCATTATTTTATATAAAAAATAGCCATAGGGTTTTGTAAACGGAAGAAAAACACCTTCGGGATATGCCCGATAAACCAAAAATCCCCATGGATGTGTAGTACGGTCTGAAATTTCTGGAATATTTGAAACGATAAGTACAATTATTATCGGTATAAGTAACTGAATTGCAAGATGAAATAATAAACGATATGGCAGTTGTTTACCAGAAAAAATGAATAGGACAGCAAAAAACAATAAAATGTATGCCGTTACAAAAGCAGTGAAATAGAGATGGGTAAATGAAACGATGATAACAAATGCCGAAATCAGAATACTTATTTTATAGGTTTTTGTTCGATAGAAAATCATTAATAACCAAATAATTGCAGGAATAATAAAAACAAGCGAAAGCGCAAAATGACCTCCAAGGCGACCTAATTGTGGCGACATAAATGCAATAATTACACTTGCTAATACAGCAAAAATATTTTTAAAGCTGAGTTCAAAAAACACTAAAAAGATAAAAACAGCACCAACAACAATTGACAACAACATCACACAATTTATGATTCCAATCGTATAATCCGAAATATCAACAATATACGAATTGATTAATTTCATTAAAACCGATATCATGGGAAACATATCAACAAACATAATATTATCGCCATAAGGATAATTCATGGCTCTGGTAATCAGATAATTGGTATCGTGTTTCAGGTAGTGGATGATGTTGAAATAGGTTCGTAAACCGTCTCCCGATGTGGCGAAATAGGTGCTATTTAGCCTGAAAAGCATATTCCCAAAAATAGCATATAATACTATTATTGAGAGCATTACAGTGAACAGAATGCCGTATTGAGCTTTCATATTGAAGGTGAAAATTGAGCCAATTTTGTTTTCCATAAAATTGATTGTTGCATTTGTGAGTTTAATCTACCTTTTCATACACTAACGTTTATTTTTTGGCAAAAATACCAACAATATTTTTCATTCAACAAGGTATTTTGTCGAAATATAAATACTTTTTTTTGAAAAATAATAGGGTGGGAGAGGGGGCGAGTTATGAAGAGGTTTGAAAATCAACTTTCCGAAAGTGTAAACCTTCGAAAAGTTGATTTTTTTATCAAAAATGCTTTTTACATCCAAGCTAAAGCATCTTCTACAGTTGCAAAAAACTTAGTATCAATGGCTTGCGCAGCCTTCTCTTCTTCCATGGTAAGTTCAATAGATACCTGCGTGAGAATATCTTCGTTCATTACAAATGCCATCTTTTTAATTCCAGCATCAATATGAATTGGCACAATGGTTTTGTCGTACCATTCTTGCACTTCAACCGGAATAGTAAACCTAAATTGTTTGGTATTCACCACTATACCACGTGGTTGGTATTTTTCGCAAAGGTCTGCCACATCTTGCATACATTTCATAAAATCGTTGGGTTCCATATCCTCAGTCGACCATGTATTGACAAAAACGCGCTTGTTTTCAATTAGCTCGGTTCGTAAAAATTTGCAATCGTAAATTATTTTGCTCATGGTTATCGCTATTTATTTTGTTGATTTTCGCTATTTTAAAAAATAACCATTGCAAAACACTTGCCATCGCCTACATTTCACTTTCTTATTCCACTACCACCACCGGAAATTCCTGTCCTTTTACGTAGCCTGTAGGGTACTGAGCCTGACCACGATATTGCTGCGTAAGTTCAGGCACCCGCTCGTCGAGATACGCCTTTAATTCCGAAATGTTGATAATTTTATCCATTTTACCGCCATCGGCTTTGCCGTCCATAGCTTCGAGCAGCGAGTAGGTAAACACACCATGCCCAAGTTGCTGAAATTCAGATGCTACCTGCTGCGTTCCGCTTGATGCAATAATAGCCGTTCCGGTGCTACGGGCAAGTTGCATCAGTGCTTTTTGTTCTGCCACACCGCGTTGCGCAAGTGCTTCTACTGCTCCTCCCGACTGGCAGGCATCAATAAGTATCATTTGCTTTTGCGCCAAAATTTCTTTCGACCATTGCATAAGTTCGGTTGACGAAATACCTTTGTCGCTCAGTGCCATATCGTTGCCATACATTTGCGTAACATCGTGAGGCACAAAATAGTATTCGCCTTTGCTATTAACACCGCCGTCGCTCATTACTCCATGTCCGGCGTAGAAAAACATAAACACGTCTTTGGCTTCGGCTTTTTGTTTCACTTTGTTGAATGCTGCCGCAATATTTTCTTTTGTAGCTTCTTGATTGGTAATGAATTGAACATCGGTTTTGCGGTATATTTTGCGGGTTCCTTTTTTTAGCGATTTCACAAAGGCTTCGGCATCGCTTACTGCATAGTTGAGGTTGTACATCGAATTTCGATATTGATTGATTCCCACTGCAATAATGTACAAATTCGTTGCCCAACTATCAGCAGCATAGTTTATTACCAGCACATCGGGCGACGATTCGGTTCGCTCCGAATTGAACGCCACAGCCGTAAATTGGTTCATTCCAGCCACAAGTTGCACGTCGAAACTAACGGTTTTGGTGTTTTTATCGGCATTTATGGGTTTGAACCCTCTTTCGGTTGATGCCACCAACTTATTGTTCTGATACAGACGCACTTCGTCAATACCACCACCGCGGTCGGTAGCCTCAATGGTGATGGTAACTTCGGGCGTTGAGGGTACAAAATCGGATTTTGGCGATGTAATTCTCACCTCCGGTGGCAGTTTGAAATCGTTTGGACGGTCGGTGGTAAAATCTTCGCCCGCAATTACTCTTGCCCACAAATTGGGGGTGAATTTTTGCTCAAAAAATGCCTCCAACGGTATCACTTCCAAGCCTTTCACATAATGCAAAGCCTTTTTAATTCCGAAATCTGTTCCATCGAAAAAGCCCGCAGGCGTAGTTACCACATAGTCTTCGCTTTCGGTAAATGGAATGATGGTAAGAAGCTCAGTACCAGCTACTAAATCCCAAATTTTCATTTGAGTATCGGAGCTGCCGCTCACAAGATATTTGCCATCTGCCGAAAACGATACGCTACGAATGTAATTGTTGTGCCCTTTGAGGGTTTGCAGTTGAACCCCGTTGCGTGTGTTCCATGTAATGATTTTATTGTCCCAACTTCCAGAAGCAAAGGTATTTCCATCGGGGCTTATGTCAATAGATTTCACATAGTCGGTATGACCGCTGAGGGTGTTGATGAGTTGCCCTGTGTTTGCGTCCCAAATTTTTATCAAATCATCGGCACCACCGCTAATAATGGTGCGGTTGTCGGGCGAAAACTTCACCGTCCACACATTGCCGTTGTGTGCTTTTACGCGCTGTTTCGCTTTATTGGCGTTAATGTCCCAAATAATCATTTCTCCGTCCCAACTGCCGCTTACCAACCACAAACCATCGTTGCTCATGCTCACCGAATGCACCATTGAGGTATGTCCAGTAAAATTTCGCACATTTTCGCCCGTTTCGGTTTTCCACATTTTCACGGTTTTGTCGGCACTTCCCGATGCAATGTACTTACTATCAATACGAATGTCTATACAACTCACGGCTTCGGTATGCCCTTGCAGCACTTTGTCGGCGCGTGGCGAAGTGAGGTCAGAAATATCCCACATTCGTATGGTTTTATCCTGCGATGCACTCACTATCAGTTGATTATCTTTACTAAATTTAACCATTTCTACAGCTTCGGTATGTCCACTAAAAATTGCCAAATATCTACCACTTTGTATATCCCACAGCCTCACTGTTTTATCTCGGTTTCCATTTACCAGCATTTTGGTGTCGCTGCTCACATCTACCGATGAAATTACACTGCTAAAGCCGCTTATTTCTTGTACCGAATTTTGTTGCAAATAGTTGATTATAAACAATTTATTGCCGCTTGCCATTGCCGCTAATTTCTGATTAGGGCTGATACTCAGGGCTGTTAGGTTTTTCAAACCTGTGGACAGAGAAGAAAGTTCGTTTGCCGATTCCACGTTCCAAATGTTCAATTTTTCGCCATTGTAAATGCTCAAAAAATTCCCTTCAGAGTTGCAAACCAATGAATTGAACGATTCTTCGGCAGTAAGTTCGTGAATGGCAGTTTTGTTGCTAATATTGCTTACAAATATTTTATTATCAGCACCTTGACTAATAATTTTTGTCCCGTCAGTAGAGAAGTCAATAGATTTTACTGCATCGCTATGGTCTGTAAAAGTGTAAAGTTCGTTTCCGGTGAGCAAATCCCACACAATCACCGAATTATCGTCGGAGCAACTGGCAATTTTAGTTCCATCGGGGCTAAATTTTAGGTCGTTTACCCCATCGGAATGTCCGGCAAGTATTTTCACAACATCGGCAGTGGCTGTATTCCAAACAATGATGGTTTTGTCCCAACTTCCAGAGGCAATGAGTTTTCCGTTTTTACTTACAGCTACAGCATTTACACCTCCGGTATGTTTGCTATAGTTTTGCATTCGTTTTCCTGTTGATACTTCCCACAAAATCAAGGTTTTATCGAGGCTGGCACTCACAATAAAATTGCCATCGGGTGTAAAGGCAAGGCTACGCACGGCATTGGTATGCCCGTTGAAGGTACGAATCAGACGTTTGGTTTTCACGTCCCAAAGTTTTAGCGTGTTGTCGGCACTACTGCTTGCCAAAAATTTACCGTTTGGGCTAAACTGTGTGGCTGTAATATGGTTGTTATGACCTACTTGCTCGGTAAGTACTGCATCTTGCGCCCAGAGCCGAAAGGCAAACATAAGCGATAAAATAACGAATAAACTAACTTTTTGCATGGTGTTTATTTTGAATGATTAAATAAATTGTATGTCTGTTTTTGAGTGGATAATGCAAAGGTACGAAAGTAAAAACGTACAGCGTAGCATTCACATATATTTATTTGATGCAAAAAAGGGGTAAAAGGTTGTTTGCCGAAAAGCTAAAGCAAAAAAAAGCAGCCTATTTTTTGTGGCTGCTTTCTTTTCGTTCAAAAAAAAATTAAGGCTTTTCCTTCTTCAGTTCATCGCCCTTGTCGTGGCGTTTTTTTAGTTCGTGGAGTAGGTGTTCGTTAAATTCTTTCTCGGCTCGGTAAAATTTCGCCACCTTTTCTATTGGCAAGGTTTTTTTGTATTTGGCATGATACTCTTTTTTTATCTGTGCCTCAGCCAGCTCATTATCAATGAATTTGTCTGTCATTTTTTCGTAGTCTGCATCGGTAATATTATCTTTTTTTTCCTTAAATTCTTTAAAGGCTGTGTGCATTTCTTTGCGCAGAGCATCAAGTTTTTCGTCCATTTCGTTGTATATAGGCCAAAATTTTTGAGCTTCTTCTACGGTTAAATTCATTTTCGAAGTAAGGAATGCAACTTTTTCTGCTTTAATTTTCTGAAAATCTGGTCGTTCGTCATTTTGAGCGGTAGCAAAATGTGCTTTTACCACAAGCAATACTACGATTGCTATATAACTTAATCCTTTCATAATTCATCGTTTTTTTAAATTAAACATCATTTAGTAAGCGGCAAGAATGGCTTCGTAGCCAACTTCTTCCTCCAAGAGATAATCAATGATTTCGTCGGTATCTACACTACTTAGCGGAACATTTTCGCGCGCAACTGTTTCCATTGTAGCTGTATCAACAACAAAATCGTGTAGTTGACTTTCGGATATATCGTAAAAATCAAGTTCGTTATTTATCACAAATTCAATATCTGTAACTGTAGGGTTGACAGTTGAAACATTCTTTTGTTTCAAAACAATGTGCCAAAATGTAAAAATTATCAAAAAAGTAGCTGCAATAGAAATGTAGGGACTTGCTTTTTTCACTATCGAAAATTTTGCAACGGGCTTTTCTTCGTCAATTTTTTGCATTACTTTATCGGTAAAACTTTCAAAATATCCGTCGGGTACCGAAAAAGGATTGGCTTGTAGGTCTGTTTTTATGTTGTCGAAATTTTCCATCGTTTCGTTGTTTTGTTGATTATATGATTGATAAAATGGCAAAAGGTTTAATCGGATGTGAGTTTTTTTTCGATTTTTTTTGCCGCAAGGTGGTACGATGCTTTTAATGCGCCTACCGATGTGCCGAGTATTTCCGACATATCTTCGTACTTCACCTCATCAAAATAGCGCATATTGAACACAATTCGCTGTTTTTCGGGCAGTTGCAGCAAAGCCTTTTGAAATCGAAGTTGTGTTTCATCTCCGTTGAAATACGGTTCGGCTTCGAGGCTATTTTCCAATTGCTTTTCAACATCTACCAAGGGCAAAAAATATTTTCGGCGTTTGTTTTTCAAAAAAGTAAGCGATTCGTTGGTGGCAATGCGGTACAGCCACGTATATAAACCGGCATCGGCACGAAAAGTTTCCAACCCTTTCCATGCTTTTATAAACGTATTTTGCAAAATATCGTCTGTATCGGAGTGGCAAATCACTATTTTGCGGATATGCCAATAGAGCCGTTCCTTGTATTTATCTACAATTTCGCGAAAAGCCTTCTCGCGGCTTCCCCAATCGGCAAAAAGGGCAAGCAGTTCAGAATCAGGCATTTTTTTCGATTTATTATCTGTTTGTGTACCAATCATATATTTGGGTTCCGTAAAAGTACTATTCTGGGTCTGTTTTCCACACGCGCCCTTCGTGGTTGATGTGCCAAACACGGTTTGTTTTTTTCGATTTTGCGACAATTTCAAACTGATTGATTTGGGCAAATAATACGGGTTTGTACATCGTATTTGTGTCTATGTCTTTTATTTTCAATTTTTTGAGCGATGTAGCAAATTTTTTATGTCTCAATTTAAACGCAAGCTGTGCCTCAAACAACTTAAACAATTGGGTTTTTAGTTCAAAATCGCTATCTATTTGTTTTTCAACTGTTTTTCCAACTATTGTATCCGAAAACTGAATAAAGCCCCATGTTTCGGGTTGGTGCATCTGAATTTTGCCTTGCGGCGACCACACCCAGTTCCATTCGGGATGTGGTTTTCCGCTCTCAGGATTTATACGCTTTGTATATGAACCATTTACAATATCTGTTTGCCACTCCACACGCGAAAAATTCATTCGCCAAATGTGATTGTCTGCCGGAATTTTTGGGTGACTCATACTTTCGATAAACGAGTCCCAAGGCATGGCAACTTCTATTGTCCAAGCCGAATCGGTATCAGTGGCATTATTGAGTGTTCCGTATATATGGGTGGCAACTTTCAAGCCTTTTATGTCCCACGATGTTACGGGTTTGCCTCCGGTTCGGTAGGGGCTTGTGAGCAACAAATCCCAGTAGGTATTTAAGGCATTCACCTCAAACTCATAGTAATGGTGCGCATCGCCGTCGGTATCAATAAAAATTTCAACGTCGTTGTCAAAAAAAATAACGGCATCTTTTTCGGTTATTTTCGCCCAAATGTGCGGCTCTTCGAGTTCTATTGCAAAGTACATAAATGCACTGTCTTTGAGCATTTTGAAACGTGTTTTGAACAGTGGTTTCGGTTTTGCATCGCCTTCAATATCCACAAAATATTCGCTCCACGCTGCTTTTGCCCATGTTTTTTCGTCAACTTTCCCATCAATATGTATTGCCTCCGGTGTGGTATAGCAAATGTAGTGATGGGGTTGCGCTGTGGTTTCGGAAAACAGGTTTTGTACAATGAATAAGACTATCCAAAATACATAAGGTTTAATTTGGCTCATAACGATTTTTTTGAAAGTTTACAGTTATTTTTTCGTAATTTTAGATAAAAAAACACAATATTTGGGCTACAAAACTAAAAATGCTTATCTATAAAATGAATTTTTAAGGCAATGTTTTTTAATTGAAAAAAAATGTGTATATTTATGGAATATTTTGTTAAAAATAATTGTTCAATATGTCTGATAAAATAGAAGCGGCAAACAATTGCACCGAAAGTACACCGAGTGGGAACAGCTACTTCTGTCCCGATTTGTTGGATTCTGTTGCCAACGACATCGTATTGTTTATCTACGACGAAAATTGTCGTTTCTTGTATATGAGTCAAGCCATTGAGCAATATACGGGCAATGACGCTTCATTTTATCTGAATAAAAAAGTAGAAATGCTACTTGCTTTGGAAAACGAAGAATTGTGCGATTGGGTGAAGTCGAATCAAAAAAAAGAACTTCTTGTATGGATTCAAAACACTACACTGAAAGCAAAACTCATTGTAAAACCCTACAACGGTAAGCAAGCCCAAAAGCTGTTTACCGGCATATTAACCGACATAAGCTCGCTCACCGAGCACCGAATGCGCACCATACTCGAAAATAGTTTGCATTATTTTATCGCCTTTTCTGCCAATCACAAAATTGAAGTGATGAATACTGCCGCACAAGAATTATTTGGCAATTGTTTTCATACCACCCTGCGGCAGGGCGAAGCTTTTTCGCTCCTTTTCGAAACGTATGCACTCTACAGGCGTGCCTTCGAAAAGGCGATGAATGGTAAGAATTACGATTTTGAAATGCAGTTGAGTATCAATGGAAATAAAGAATGGTTTCAGCTTTTTACAAGTCCGCTCTACAATTTGAAGCGAGAAATTGATGGTGTATTTTTGAATATTTACAATATAAACAGCCGAAAAGAACAAGAGAATAAAATAATTGAACAAAATGCGAAGATAAAAAGGAGTGAAGAAAATCTTCGCCTTATAATAGAAGAACTCAATCAGAATAAAGAAGAACTTGAGGCATCAACGGAGGAATTAAAAACATCGAACGATGAACTGGTGTACATGAATTTGCAGATGCACGAAAGCGAAGTAAGGTTTAGCAGTTTTATAAACAACTCCACCGATGCCGTTTTCATTACCGACCGTTTTGGGGATATTCAGATTTGGAATCATTCGATGGAAGTAATCTCGGGCAAAAAAATGGGCGAAGTATTGCAAAAGTCGTTGTGGACGGTATATAACGAAATTTTTAGTCAGTCGCTCATCAAAGAATGTGATTTTGAATTTACCAAAAAAGAATTTTTTTATCTGCTCAAAACGGGCGATAAAACCATTTCGAAACAAATAAATAGGATTGTATTTCAGGATAATAGAATAATTGAGTTGATAGTTTTTCCAATAAAGTTGGGCAGAAAATACGCTATTGGAGGCATAGCCCGCAACACGACACAAATTTATACTACTCAGTTTGAACGCGATTTGTTTTTTGCTTTGCTCAACCAAACCGATGACCTTGCCATAGTAAAAGACTTAAATTTTAGATACTTAGCTGTAAACAATGCCTTTATGAAATTTGTGGGCAACCCATCGCCCGATGAAATAAAAGGGAAAAAGTACAGCGAAATTATTGACCCCAATCATCCAAGTATTAAAAGTTCAGACCAAAACGATGATATATTGTTGCAAAATCCAGATATTGACCATCTTCTCAATCGTTTTGAAGCAAATGTGAATGGGCAAAATGTGGTTTATCTGGAAAAAAAATTCAAAATCCGCGACAAAAACAATCAAATTATTGCCATTGCAAGCATCTCGCGCGACATAACCAAACTTGCCGAAGCCGAAACAAAAATTGTAGAGCAGATTTACGAAATTCAGCAACAGAAAAAACGACTCGAACTCAAAAATGCCGAAATGTTTTCTATCAACAGTATTTTGGAAGAAAGCAAGGCAAAGCTCAAATCGCTGTTCGACTTTTCACCCTTTGGCATCTGCTCCATTAATCGAAATTTTGCAATTGAAAATTTCAACCTTCAATTTGAAAAATTTGTTTCCGATTTTTTATTTGCAGATGTAAAGCAAAATACCAAAATATCAGATATTTACAAAGGAGACGAAGCGGTAAAATACATCAAACGAATTGTAAAAGCCTTCAAAGGCGAAAGCCACGAATACGTTGATGAATTTGAAAACAATGAGCGTAAGTGCACTGTAAACACCATTTACTCACCCGTGGTGGGCGAAAATGCTGAGGTGCGAAATGTACTGCTCATTATTTCGGATATTACCGATAAGAAAAATGCAGAGCTGGATTTGATTCATGAGAAAAACTTGCTGCAAACCCTTATGGATTACTCCATTGACCATATTTATTTTAAAGACAAGCAATGCCGCTTTGTGCGTACCAACAAAAGCCAATTGAAATTTATTCATCGAATGGGAATTTTTACTGAAAATGAGTTGATTGGCAAAACCGATGGCGATGTTTTTGGCGATGAATTTTTTTGTAAAACCTACGAAGACGAGCAAAAAATTATTGAAACCGGAGTTCCAATTATTGACAGAGAGGAACTTTTTGAACCCGGTGAGCAGAAAATTAAATCGTGGTTTTCGAGTACAAAAATGCCATGGTACGATGATAAGGGCGAAATTATTGGCACATTTGGCATCACCCGCGACATTACTATCCGAAAAAGGGCATTAGCCGAACTGAGTGCTCGCGAAGCAGAATTGAATGAGTTGAATGCAACAAAAGATAAATTTTTCTCCATCATTGCCCACGACCTCAAAAATCCGTTTAGTACTGTAATTCAGTTTTCGGAGCTTATTTTGAGCACTATACACAAGCGCGACTACGAAAAAATTACCCGTTTTGTGGGCTTCATTAGTAGTGCTGCCAACACTGCCTTCAACCTGCTCGAAAACCTGCTGCAATGGTCGCGGGCGCAAACCGGACGAATTGAAATTGCTCCCGAAAATACCAACATCAATTCTACCATTGACGAAACCGTTGATTTTTTGTGGGGAAATGCCAAAAATAAAAACATAACTATCAATATTAAACATCAGGGTAGCCCATTTATTTTTGCCGATAAAAATATGATGCTTACCATTTTGCGCAACCTCATTTCAAACGCTGTAAAGTTCACTTTCTCTGGAGGAAATATCAATATTATTACCGAAGATGTGTTTGAAGACCAGAAGAAATTTGTGCAAATTACGGTGGAAGACAACGGAATTGGAATAAGAAAAGAAAGTATTGATAATTTATTCCGAATTGATGTAAATGTTTCTACCACAGGCACTAACGATGAGCAAGGTACTGGTTTGGGCTTGATACTTTGCAACGAATTTGTGCGAATGAATGGAGGTAAAATTTGGGTGGACAGCATTGAAGGAATGGGAAGTAAATTTATGTTTACTGTTCCGGCGGGTGCGCCAACGGAATAATATCGCCCAAAAATTCATGCAAACGGTTTGTATATGAGGTATTTCCAAACCTTTCGATTACCTTTTTTTGTAATTCTGTTTTCGTATCGAAATTCCAATTTTGATGCAATGCTTTAATTATTGCATTTGCAATTTCGCTTGCCGAATCGGGATTGACTAAGCTGCCCAACTCGCCATTGGCAAGAGCATCTACGCTACCATCGCTGTTGCCTGCCACCACTGGCAGCCCGCACACCATAGCCTCAATAAACACAATGCCAAAACCCTCGTTTTTCGATGGCATAGCAAACACATCGCCCAACAAAAAATGCGCAGTAAGTTCACTATCAGGCACAAAGCCGGTAAATTTAACTTTTTTTTCGAGGTTTAGGCTACGCACCAAGCCATCAAGCCGCAATTTTTCGGGAGCATCGTATTTTCCAACAATCAAATACACTGCATTGGGAAACTGTTTGATTATCAGTGGTAAACCTTCAATAATGCGGTCGTAACCTTTGTATGCCTCCACTGCTGAGAGGCGGCAAACGGTAAGTACTACTTTTTGCTGATTATCAATACCATAGCGTTGGAGCAGCGAAGCCGATTTTTGAAATAGGGTAGGGGAGGCAAAAAATGGTTCAATGGTGTTGGGGAAAATATGAATTTTTTGCGAATCTATTTTGTTGACAGTAACCAACTTATGTGCTGTAAATTGGCTTACTGCCAAAATACGGTCAGCCCATTGCAAGGCTTTGCGTTTGTAGCCTAATGGTTGCCACACTTCAATTCCGTGTGCTACAACAATAAGTTTAATGCGGGGTTTGAGCAGTTTTGCAACAATTGCCACTACAGCCAAATTGATATGCCCAATAATGAGCACATCGGCAGAGAAAATGCTTTTCCAAATACGCAGCATAAACCCCAATCGCTTGCCTTTAAATCCCTTAAAATGAGCCGAGTTCAAATAGTGTGCATCGGCTTGGTGGTCGTACACCGAAAGCAATTTGAAATGCCCGTTTCGCACCATTCTACTGAGCAAGTAAACAAACGTTTTGTTGAATTTTTCGATTCCCCCGTTACGCGAAAACGCTGTAAGGTAGGTAAATACGATGTTCATGGTATGTTTTTATTCTTTTATTACCTGCCCCGAATAATCTATGTTTTTCATTGTGTGAACGGTACGAGCCAAAATCACTTTCCCGCCAATAGATTCCAATTCGTTGTACAAAGGTGGCAGCAACTCCTCTCCGCTATGGTTGTACAATCCGTACAAATTTCTATATCTGAAAATAGCTACGTTTTCAAAAAATGGTTGATATGCCATATATTCTTTAAAATATTTTTTATCGAATATATCGGTACTCACATAACTCCACGCAGAGGTTATTTCGTTCTTTTTCCTGTTGTTTTTATAGGTCGAAATTTTTACATTCGTGGCTTTATTGCCCATTTTATCAATAAAAAACGATTTTCCTTTTATTTGCACCCGCGCGTATTCTTCTCCAAAATCGTCAGCTCCAGTAAACTGAGGCTGTATTGCCCAGTTTCCACTTTTATCAATATAGCCATACAGAGGTGGTTTTTTGTTTTTTTTCTTGCCTTTTGGTTGTGGCTGAGGCAACTGCGCCTTTGCCAAATCGGAATTAAAATAGCCGACAAACGAAAACGTTGGCGGAATAACCATTACGCCGCTACTATCAATAAAACCCCACAAGCCGTTGAGTTTTACGGCAGCCATATTTTCGTTAAAAATTCGATACTCCTCAAAACGCTGTTGTGTAATTATACGTCCTTGTTTGTTGACGTATTTTAGTACACTGTCTTTGTCCAAAACGGTGGCAAAACCATTCACAAAATTGTTTATACGATGATATTCGGCGGGTAAAATTATTTCGTAATCTTTATTAATAAAGCCGTACAAATTTTCGGTATTGGCATTTACCACTTTAAACAACGAATCGCACTGCGAGTTTAAATAGTTGATTGATGCAAACTTACAGGGTATGATTTCGTTGCTTTGCAAATCTATCATTCCCCAACCGTCCTTGGTGCGTATTGCAAAGTAGTGGGTAGAGCCTTTGGGAAAACATTTGATGTCTTGATACAAAAAGGGCAGAATTTCTTTTCCAGTCGAATCTATCACCCCATATTTGCCATCGCTCATGGCTTTGTAGTAGGGCACATTTAGCCATCGTTGAGTGTTGCGGGGGTTGCTGAAATGTTCAATATGGTTGAAGGTAAAATCCACCAGCGTTTCGTTTTTAATATTAATTATTCCCCATTTGTTATTTTTGCAAGCAATCAGCCTATGGTGGAAGTATCGCTGCAAAAATGTATATTGAGGTGGAATAATTTCAACTCCCGCTGTATCTATCAAGCCCCATTTGCCTTTTTCGAGGGTGAGATATAATCCAAAAACACCTGTAATATGCTGGTAATCTTCTACATTGAGATGATACCAATTGTGTGGCACACAATTGAGTTTGCCACTGCTACTTACACGTGCGTATCCGGTTTGGAAATCTTCCACAAACCGATATAGTTTTTTTAGCGTGTCGCCTTCGTTTGTAATCAGATAAAAAAGCCTATTTCGGTTGATGGCACGCGCCACTTTTGCGAAACGAAAATCGAGCATATTTATGGCGGCAAATTCGCAGCGCAGTTTTTCTTTCCCCCTGTTTTTGTCCACAATTCCATATACCTTATTCAACATCGCTGGCTGTACGGTATAATCATCATCTGTTACTTTCAACCATCGGTAGTCTTTGCTTTTTCTGCTGGTGATATAAAGACTTGTGTCGAGAGGAGCCAATACCCTGTTTACATCATCGAAACGATAACCGATAACGATGCGGTTGGAGCCGTCAACCAAGCCCCAAAAATCGTTTCGCGCCGCAGGATTTTGTACCCATTTATACGATGTGGAGCGGTTTTTTACTTTTAAGTAGTGTTTGTAGTAAGTTTTGTCAATGTACCTTCCGTTTTCGTCGTAAAAAACCACAATCAGAGCTGTATCGAGTTCTACTTTTAGCTGATTAATAATTGGGTCGGCAAATATACTTCCGAAATCGTACAACGTATCGAGCAGTATTTCTCCAAATTTATTCACCACTCCGTAGGCATAGCTATTTTCTTTTGTAATCGAATCGGTATAAATGGGCATAAAACTACGCACATAAAACATATCAACTTCCTTAAAAAAGTAGGCATCGGCATACGTGGGTGTGATGATTATTTTTCCATTCTGATTGAGTATGCCGCATTTTCCTTCTTGAAAAATATTGAAATTTGCTTTACCGATATGAAAAACACTGTCGAATTTTACATCATAGCGTTTGCCTTCGGTATTGAACAAATAATAATTTTTTGCACGCCTTGCCACAAACATTTTATCATCGTATAGCCTTATACTTTGATATTCGGGATTGATTATCAGCTTATTGCCACTTACAGCCACACCGTACTGATTGTTTTCGCCTACTTCAAAAAAACGGTCTGAAATTTTTGAGGCATACGCATAGCGAGGCGTAAGAACCACCTGACCGCTAAGGTTCATTATGCCCGTTTTGCCATTTTCGGTAAAACTAAAATGGGTATCGTCAATTGCAGAGATATTGTAGGAGGTAGAAAATAGTTTTTTGAAATTACTATTCAACACATCGGTTCCTGTGCTGGTGGTACAAAACCAAAAACTGCGGTCTTGGTCTATATCCGAATAAATGAATGGAATAACCGTTTTGCCAGCATCGTTTATTAATCCAAATTTTGAATTTTTATAGGCGTAAAAGTACGAATCGAAAGCTCTGAGCGAAGCGTACCCTTCAGATACACGTTTGCCGCTAAGGTCGAGCAGAAAGTATTCGTTTCCTTTTTGAGCAATGTATCGGTTGCTATTGAGCCAAAGTGTGTCGTACTCCGAATTGGCAATAATTTTCCCGTTTTTGTCGGCAAACATGGATACTTTCCCTTTTCGCAGCAAATAACTATCGCTGTAAAAATCAATGCGGTCGTAAAGTGTATCAATAATTACTTTTCCGTTGGTATCCAAAATTCCTTTTTTTGTACCTGCCGAAACAGAATATTTATTTCCCATCTGCCACACATGGGTATAGACAAGTGGAACAATTATTTTGGGTTCGTTGGAACATATTCCTTCAAATTTTTTGTTCCAAATTTTATACCTCAATGTATCGTTGCTACGGTTGTAATAAAAGAAACCATCGGTAAGTACTTCCAAATTTTTGCCTGTTTTGGTATTGAGTAGTACTTTGTTGCTATCGGGGCGATGAAATGCAATCAGCGAGCTATCAACAATTTGGTA
>JFJP01037312.1_pt1 | contig 32566 bp, 22 predicted proteins | sample 431651 | NCBI WGS metagenome assembly JFJP01 (sample SAMN02602958, study PRJNA72255) | Microbial mat metagenome, whole genome shotgun sequencing project. | biome: fresh water; feature: sink hole; material: water; isolation source: purple microbial (photo- and chemosynthetic) mats found in... | reverse complement strand
AATTGATTTACTTACTGAACATGGAATAGAATTTGATGAAAAATATCTTCTTTAGACATTCAACCACTTTGTGGTTGTGGAAAAGTTCGTGTTTAGCTCCTCCCGCATTTCATGCGGGGTTATTCATATTAAATCCCATTCGGGATTTTAAAAGAGAAAATCTAAACTGTCAAAATAGAACTAATCAATTTCATTCAGTCATGTTTGTTCGATTTACTATTTGCCGCCTTTTTTATGTCTCAAATCAGCATAAACTCTTATCCTTTCCGTTTTTTTAGTATTTTAGCTGCTTAAAACACTGAGGGCACTTTCTTTATGTACGAATTTATCGAAGGCAAGCTGGTAGAGCTAACACCTGCTAATGCAGTATTGCAGGAAGGGGGGATGGGCTACCTTATTCAACTTTCTCTTTTTACCTATAGTGAACTTAACAGCCTAGCTGCTAAAGAGAATTGTAAATTGTTTATCCATCAGGTAATTCGCGAGGATGCGCATGTTCTGTATGGTTTTTTCTCTAAAAAGGAAAGGGAGATATTTCGCCTATTGATTACGGTTTCCGGTGTTGGGGCAAATACTGCCCGAATGATGCTGTCGTCGATGAATCCTGATGAAATTCAGAAAGCGATTGCCGATGCCAATGTTAACGCATTAAAAAACATTAAAGGCATAGGAATTAAAACTGCCCAGCGAATAATTATCGATTTAAAAGATAAAATCGGATTGGATTTTACCGGCGAAGAAAAATTCCTGTTAAAAGACAATAGAATGAAAGACGAAGCGTTAAATGCATTAGTTATGTTGGGTTTTCAAAAGACTGCCGTCGAAAAGGTTCTTGATAAATTACTTTCGTCAGGAACACTAAATCGCGTGGAAGATTTGATAAAACAAGCGTTGAAAAATTTATAAACCTTTTCTGACACTGGAATTGAACAGGGAAATTGTTATATACGTAAAGGTTTTTACTTTCGCTCTCCTTTTTGTTGCGTCCTCATTAAACAATGGATTTAGTCAGACTCCTCCGGATTCTTTGGCAGCGGTCAAACGCGATACATCAAAGACAAAAAGCCTCCTCGAAAAACGATATAATATTACCGATTCCCGCCTTCCTTTTACCGCACCGGTAAAGCAACCGCTCTTATTTCTGCAAACTCCCCCGAATATTACCAGATCGACGGAGTATGACCCTAAAACGAACGAATATAAGTTTACGGAGAAAATAGGTCAGCTTAATTACAGTACCCCTTATTCTATGAGTCTTTCGGACTATAAGAAGTACGAATTTCAAAGTGCCAAGAGCGATTACTGGAAACAACGAAGCAAAAGCGAAACGGTTGAAAGACGCTCTCCGCTTATGAAAAGTATCAATGTAGGGAGCGAGGCATTCGATAAAATATTTGGCACCAATACGATCAATATTGTTCCGCAGGGATCTGCCGAACTTATTTTCGGTGTAAATACTTCGAAAACCAATAATCCAAATATCAGCGAAAGGCTTCGCAAAAATACCACCTTCGATTTTCAGGAGAAAATTCAGATGAATGTTACCGGCTCCATAGGCGATAAAATGAAGCTTGGAGTGAATTATAATACCGAAGCAACGTTCGATTTCGAAAATAAAACAAAGCTGGAGTATAATGGTAAGGAAGACGAAATAATTAAGAAGATTGAAGCGGGGAATGTTTCATTGCCGCTTACCGGTTCTTTGATAACCGGAAGCCAAAGCTTGTTCGGGTTAAAAACCGAAATGCAGTTTGGTAAATTATATATGACCACTGTTCTTTCGCAGCAAAAAGGGGAATCGAGCAGTATTGAAGTGAAAGGCGGCGCACAGCTCGAAGAGTTTGACGTACCGGTGGACCAATACGATGCCAATAAACACTTTTTTCTCGCCCAGTATTTTAGGAACAATTACGAAACAGCTTTGGCGAACCTCCCTGCCATTAATTCATCTGTTACAATCACTAAAATTGAAGTTTGGGTGACCAGCGTAAGGGGGAATTTCCAGACAAACCGGAATGTGGTGGCTTTTATGGATTTGGGTGAAAGTAACAGTTATAATAAGATCCCAGCCTTTGGACCAATTTCAACCGACAAATTTCCCTACAACAAAATTAACAAACTCTACGATGAGGTTATAAATAATTATTCTGCTCGGGACATTAGTCAGGTGGTAAACAAACTTTCATCGCTCAGTAACCAGAATTTTAATTCGGGACAAGACTACGAAAAAATTGAGAATGCCCGATTGTTAACCGATAGGGAATATACCTATAACGCCCAACTTGGGTACATTTCGCTAAATACAGCATTAAACTCTGATGAAATTTTAGCTGTAGCCTATGAATATAATTATCGGGGCAGAACCTATCAGGTCGGTGAATTATCTACATCCGGGGTTCCTTCGCCCGGCGCTCTGGTACTCAAACTTCTGAAGGCTACTAACCTTACCCCAAAGCTGCCTACCTGGAAACTGATGATGAAGAACGTTTATGCACTTGGCGCTTATCAGGTAAATAAAGAAGATTTTGAACTTCAGGTTCTATACCAGGACGATAAAACCGGGAATGCCATTAACTACATTCCCGAACCGAAAAGTGGAAACCAAATTCTGATCAAAGTACTGAAACTTGACAAGGTCAACAGTCAACTCGACCCATACCCGGATGGGGTATTCGATTATATGGAGGGGATTACAATTTATCCATCCAATGGCCGCGTATTTTTCCCTACGCTCGAACCTTTCGGGAGTACACTAAGCAAATATTTGATTGACACAGTAAAGATAACAGATCCGCAAATACTCCGAAAATATGTTTTTACGGAACTTTACGATTCTACCCAAACAAAAGCCCGATTAGTAGCCGAGCGGAATAAATTTAAAATTAAGGGGAGGTATCAGTCTTCTTCGAGTTCCGAGATTGCCCTCAATGCTATGAATGTTCCGCAGGGATCGGTTGTGGTTACGGCTGGGGGAATGAAGCTCACCGAAAATGTCGATTATTCGGTGGATTATATGCTTGGGCGGGTAAAAATTATTAATCAGGGTTTGCTCGAATCGGGAACGCCTATTAAAATTGCCCTGGAAAGCAATTCGTTGTTTAATATGCAGACGAAAACATTGGTTGGAACCCACCTGGATTATAAATTTAACGACAATTTTGTATTAGGCGCTACGGTGCTACATTTATCCGAGCGGCCCCTTACTCAAAAGGTGAATATTGGCGACGAGCCAATTTCCAATACCATTTGGGGGGTAAACGGCGTTTATACCACTAAATCGCAGTTGCTTACCACGTTAATTGATAAGCTTCCGTTAATCCAAACAAAAGAACCCTCAACTATAACATTCGAAGGGGAATTTGCCCATTTAATCCCCGGGCATTCCAAAGCGATCAATAAAGCTGGAACTGCGTACATCGACGATTTTGAAGGAAGCGAAACATCTTACGAAATGAAATCGTTTCCGGCCTGGTCGTTATCAAGTACTCCGCAGGGACAGGATGATCAGTTTCCGGAGGCTGCCCTTACCGATAACCTAAAATATGGCTTTAACCGTGCAAAATTGGCATGGTATGTTATCGACCCGCTGTTTCTGCGAAAGAATTCGGCCACCCCATCGCATATCAAGAACGATAAAAAAGCAACCACCAGTCATTTTGTACGCGAAATCAGCGAGAAAGAAATTTATACAAACAAAGATATCCCCAATAACTTACCATCCAATATTCCGGTGTTGAATGTGGCTTTTTACCCAAAGGAACGCGGCCCCTATAACTACGATTTAAACGTGGACGCTTTTGGAAAGCTGTTAAAGCCAAAAGACAGGTGGGGCGGTATTATGCGCGAAGTATTGACCAACGATTTTGAAGCTGCCAATGTCGAATTCATTGAGTTTTGGTTAATGGATCCCTTTGTAGAAGATACGGTTAATACTACCAATAAAGGAAAGCTGTATTTTAACCTGGGAAATGTTTCGGAAGACGTATTGAAAGACTCGCGGAAAAGCTTCGAAAATGGGTTTCCGAATAGTGCTGTTGTTCAGAATGTCGATTCCACAAAATGGGGCCGTGTTCCCGATGCAACGGCGCAATCGCTCACCAATGCATTTGATAACGACCCGAATAGCCGTAAATTCCAGGATGTTGGTTTAGATGGATTAAGCAATACGGATGAACAGTCTTTTTTTCAGATTTTTCTCGATTCGTTAAAAAATAAGGTAACCGATGGTGCTTCCTTAGATATAGTATTGAAAGATCCCTCATCGGACGATTTTCACTATTACCGCGGGAGCGACTACGACCAGGAAAAACTTGGGATACTGGAACGCTACAAACGTTATAATGGTCACGAAGCGAACTCCCCAGCCCTGGAGACGACAAATTCGGATTATAGCCCTTCCGGTTCCAGCCTTCCGAATGCTGAAGATATAAACCGGGACAATACTATAAGCGAAGGCGAAAGCTATTTTCAATATTCTGTGGATGTATCGCGCGATGCACTAAAGGAAGTTGGGCAAAATTATATTACCGATATTGTTACTGCTAATCCTACCCTCGACAGGGGCGATGGAGACAAGCAATATCCGGTTCGTTGGTATCAGTTTCGGATTCCGATTACCGATCCCGAAAGGGTAGTGGGTGCCATTCAGGATTTTAAGTCCATCCGCTTTATGCGTATGTTCCTGAAAGGGTTTGAAGATTCTGTGATCCTTCGCTTTGCAAAATTGGAACTGGTACGTGGAGAGTGGCGAAAATATAACCTGTCATTCAGGCAGGGTGGGGAAGGGGTTTCTATTCCCGAAGAAACAAATCCCAGCTTTGAAATCACTTCCGTGAATATTGAAGAAAACGCAGGGAAAAAACCGGTAAATTATGTGTTACCTCCGGGCATCGACCGGATTATTGACCCTCAAAACCCCCAGCTTACCCAGCTTAACGAACAATCGATGGTACTTAAAGTGCGTGATTTGCCCAATGGCGATGCCCGCGCCGCCTATAAAACAATGGGCCTCGATGTTAGGCAATACAAACGTCTTCAAATGGAAGTGCATGCCGAACAAATTCCCGGGGAATATTTGGAGAACGACGAGCTAACGCTTTTCATCCGCATGGGATCGGATTATAAGAACAATTTCTATGAAATTGAAGTTCCATTAAAGCTTACTCCGCATAGAAGTGATTATTCCAATAAAGACGATGATCAGAGAAGAATAGTGTGGCCCGAAGCAAACCGCATCGACTTTGCCCTCGAAAATTTCCAACGGATAAAGCAGGCACGGAACGACCTGATGCGTACCAACCCCGCCATTTCCTATACTACCGTATTTCCTTACACAATTGAAAATGAAGATTACAACTATTACATTTGTGGAAATCCAAACCTTAGCAATGTTCGCACCATAATGATCGGGGTGCGATATCCCCATCAATCGGGCAAGCAAGGCGCTGCAAGAAGCGCCGAAGTTTGGGTGAATGAGTTGCGGTTAACCGATTTCAACGAAAAGGGGGGGTGGGCTGCGAATGCGCGGATAACCACCAAACTTGCAGACCTTGGAACATTGAGTGTGGCTGGTAGTACCTTAAAACCCGGTTTCGGAAGCATCGATCAAAAAGTGAACGAACGCAGTAAGGAAGAAATTAATACCTACGATATTTCGTCGAACCTGGAACTGGGAAAATTTTTCCCCGAAAAATCAGGAGTACAAATTCCTATGTACGTTGGTTATTCCGAATCGTTCACCGACCCTGAATACAATCCGCTCGATCCGGACATTCCTCTCCAGGCTGCCCTCGATAATGCCGGTTCAAAAGAAGAACGCAAAAAAATTATTGATCAGGCGCGGGATTATGTGATGCGCCGAAGTTTAAACTTTACCAATGTCCGTATAAATAAACAGGAGGGGACTCCGCATTTTTACGATATTTCGAACTGGTCGGTAAATTATGCTTTTAACGAAACCTTTAGCCATAATATTCGAACGCAGCGAAGCATCGATAAGCGTTACCATGGGGGCATTATGTATAATTTTACCGGTCGGCCAAAAACCATACAACCATTCCAAAAAAGCCAACTGTTGAGTAATAAATTTTTGCGGCTAATAAAGGACTTTAATTTTAACCTGGGTCCTACCAATATGGGCTTTCGCACGGAGATGAGCCGAAACTACCGCGAAATTACTCTGCGCGACATTAATTATGAATCCGTAATTGCCCCTACCGTAAATAAAGATTTTTTGTGGAACAGAAATTACGAATTAAGCTACGACTTAACGCGTTCCATTAAGCTCGATTTCACGGCTTCCAATATTGCCCGGATTGACGAGCCTCAGGGAGAGGTGAATAAACAATACCGCGATTCGTATCAGGTTTGGAAAGATTCGGTATGGAACAATATTCTTCGATTTGGGCGTACAACACAATATTTTCACGACATAAACCTCACCTATACCTTACCATTAAATAAAATACCGCTGCTCGACTGGACATCATCGTCTGTCCGCTACAGTGCTTCGTATGGTTGGGATGCTGCGCCAATAACCACCTTCGATCTTGGTAATAATATCAAGAACTCCAACACCTTGCAATTAAGCGGACAGTTTACACTTACCACCTTGTATAATAAGGTGCCTTACTTTAAAAAGTTATTACAACCAGTGAATAAAAATGCCCCCAAAAAGAAGAAAACAAAAAAGGTTATCTTCGAACGGGCGAATATGACTCTTAAGGCTACTGAACCGCGGGTTATTTTGCACAAATTAGCTACTGATCAGGTGGTAGTTAAATTTTTCGATCAAAATAACAAGGAAATCAAAGGGAAAACAGAAGTGGTTACCGATAATAAGATCAACTTTATTCCCGATAGCAGCGCTTCAAATGTTCGTGTAGTAGTCGAAGGTACAGTGGAGGTAAGCCCAAATCCCCTGATTTTTATTTTTGAGAATACGGCGCGAATGTTACTGGGGACCAAAAATGTATCATTTTCCTACTCCCAAACGCAGGGATCGATGTTACCCGGCTACCAGCCCAGCACCAATGTTTTTGGGATGGAGAATTATAATGGGATGTATGCCCCGGGGCTGCCATTTATTCTGGGTTACCAGGATAAGAAATTCGCAAAAACGGCAAGGGATAATAATTGGCTAACGAACAGCTTCGCATTGAATTCACCTTACCTGATGACCCATAACGTAACATTCAATGGTCGGGCTAATCTGGAACCTTTGCCAGGTTTAAAAATTGAATTAACGGTAAACAGGACGTTTTCCCGTAATGAGAGCTCTTATTGGAATGTGAATGAGTTTGGAGAATTTCCGGAAGGCGATGTTGGAAACAACTTTATCGAAAACGGAAATTTCAGCATGTCGTTTATCTCGTTGGGGAGTGCGTTTGAGAAGCTTACCCGCAAAGATTATAGTTACTCGGCGGTATTTGAAAAGTTTAAAGAGAACCGGTTTACTATTGTCCAACGACTCGCACAAGAGCAAAAAAACAATTATCCTTTGGAATACGATCCAAATAACTTCGATAACCTTCCCATTGAGGGAGGCTTAAAAAATGGATACAATTTAACTGCCCAGCAGGTATTAATTTCTTCGTTTTTGGCTGCCTATGGTAATATGGATGTAGATAAAGTTACCCTGAAAGCTATTCCTAATTATTCGAATATTAGGCCAAACTGGAGAATTACATTTGATGGATTATCGAAGCTGGAAGTGGTGAAGAAATTTGCAAAGAGTATTAATATCAACCATTCCTATCGTTCCACCTATAATATTGGCAGTTATATTTCGAATCTGGATGCTTCACGTGATGAATACATCAACGTTGAAGATTATCTAAATAATGCCCGGGACTTGCAGAATAATTTTCTGCCGGCACGCGAAATAAACTCTATTTCGATAAATGAGCAATTCGGCCCACTTATTAATGTGGATGTTACCTGGAAAAACAATTTAACAACACGATTTGAATTGCGGAAAAGCCGAAATGTGGTGTTAAGCCTGTCGAGTTATCAGCTAACGGAAACAAGCAGTAACGATATTGTTATAGGCTCGGGATACAAGTTTAAGGATGTTCAGTTTATTATAAAATCGGGAGATTCGCAACGACCGTTTAAAAGCGACCTGAACCTTACAGCCGATGTTTCCATACGCGATAATAAGGTTGTTATCCGTAAACTCGATGGTCTGGCCCAGGCTGCTCAGGGACAGAATGTGGTTACCATTAAATTTGCTGCCGATTATAACTTAAGCGAAAGCTTTAACTTACGGTTTTTTTACGACCGGATCGTAAATGAACCCTTTACATCCAATTCATATCCAACGGCAAATACCAATATTGGGTTCAGCGTTCGTTTCACACTTGTTCAATAGCAGTTTTTCGATTGAATAATTTTGGTTACTTTTGGAGCGCTTTAAAAACCGACTTTATAAAATTTAAATATACTTGCTATGAATATCCCGCAAAACCTTAAGTTTACCAAGGATCACGAATGGATTCGCCTTGAAGGTAACGAAGCCTACATTGGCATTACTGATTATGCCCAATCCGAACTTGGCGATATCGTTTTTATCGAAATTGAAACGCTCGACGAAACACTCGAAAAAGAAGAAGTATTTGGTACCGTAGAAGCAGTGAAAACTGTTTCGGATCTGTTTATGCCTGTTTCCGGGAAAATAATAGAAGTAAATCCTAAACTTACCGATGCTCCTGAATTAGTGAATAAAGATCCATATGGCGAAGGCTGGATGGTGAAAGTGATACTTGAAAAATCTGAAGAAATTGCTGAACTGCTGGATGCTAAAGCATATCAGGAAATGATTGGGTAATAGTTTGAATTTACCCTTTTATAATTAAAATACAATGTCGTTTAGTTTAGTAATTGAGCAATTAGTACACACTTCGACTCCGCTCAGTGTGACACTAGTACCAGTTTGTCAGGCTGAGCGAGTCGAAGCCTAAATCTTTACTAAACAACATTGAATAAAAATTGGTAATAATTCTATTTTAACATACAGTTTGAATAATATTAAAGGGTTGCCTTTCAGAAGAGGTAACCTTTTTATATTTTAGGTCGTGAAAACTTTTAGCTCCTAAAAATTAGGAAATTAAATTTTGAATCAATGGTTCCCCAATGTCAACTGTTAATAATTAATCCCATTGAAAATGTTAGCGTTCCTTAAAGAAAAGAAAACGGGTGATTTGGATGCACCTGCAATGACCCTGCAACATCGGGAAATTATTTTACGGAAGAAATTTTTAAAGAAACTTTATATTCATTGGTACCAGACTTTTCTTTCTCAAATGAACCATCTATCGGCGGGGAAAGTAATTGAAATTGGTTCTGGTGGTGGGTTTTTAAAATCGCTCGATGAGCGAATAATTACTTCGGATATTCTTCCTTTTCCCCACTGTGATATGACATTTTCGGGGGAAGCCATGCCTTTTGAGGATAATTCGGTTAGTGGAATCTTTATGATTGATGTGTTGCACCATATTCCCAATTGCGAGCAATTCTTTCGCGAAGCGCAGCGAATACTACAGCCAGGAGGGAAGATTATTATGATTGAACCAGCGAATACAAAATTTGCGCGTTTTATTTTCCAAAATTTTCATCATGAGAACTTCGATCCAAAAGCAATTGACTGGCGATTTCCAACCAGCGGTCCATTATCCGGGGCAAATGGTGCGCTGCCATCGATAATTTTTTCGCGCGATTATGCCAAATTTGTAAACCTGGTACCATCACTAAAAAAGGAGTCGTTACAGTTGCATACTCCATTTGCCTATCTGGTATCCGGAGGACTCACATTTAAATCGCTTTTACCAGGTTGGATGTACATGCCGTTTCGTTTGTTCGAGTTCGTATTATCCCCTTTTAACAGATGGTTGGCCATGTTTCAAACGATTGTTGTTACCAAGGTGTAAGTATAGAATATTTCAAACGCAAAAAAGCCAGGATTTCCTGGCTTTTTTGTTTGTCTTACGACTAATATCTTACGACTCCCGATAGCTATCGGGATTAAAGCTTTTTCTTCACTTCAAATTCTGTAAATCCTTCTACGAGGTCACCAACCTGGATATCGTTGAAGTTTGCAATATTCAAACCGCATTCGTAACCATTTAGAACCTCTTTTACATCTTCTTTAAAACGTTTTAAGGAGCCTAAATTGCCTGTATATATTACAATACCATCGCGAATGATGCGAACTTTTGAGGAGCGAACAAGTTTTCCTTCTTTTACGAAGCAACCGGCAACGGTTCCCACCTTCGTAATTTTAAAGGCTTCTCTGATTTCGGCAGTTCCGGTAATTTCTTCCTTAATTTCAGGAGAAAGCATCCCTTCCATAGCTGCTCTGATCTCTTCAATTGCATCGTATATAATGGAATAGAAGCGGATATCGATTTGTTCTTTTTCGGCAAGTTTCCGCGCATTGACTGATGGACGTACCTGGAAGCCAACAATAATCGCATTGGATGCGGTGGCTAATACAACGTCCGATTCAGAAATCTGACCAACTGCTTTATGAATAACATTCACCTGTATTTCAGGAGTAGAAAGCTTAATGAGCGAGTCGGAGAGTGCTTCTACAGAGCCGTCCACGTCACCTTTCACAATTATATTCAATTCCTGGAAGTTACCAATAGCAATGCGTCGGCCAATTTCGTCAAGTGTAATATGTTTCTTGGTACGAAGTCCTTGTTCGCGCTGTAACATTTCGCGTTTTGCAGCAATGTCTTTGGCTTCCTTTATATCTTCAAGAACATTAAATATATCACCTGCCTGTGGTGCCCCATCAAGTCCAAGGACTAAAACAGGCATTGCCGGCCCGGCTGAATCAATTTTCTGGTTCCGTTCGTTATACATGGCCTTAATGTGGCCGTAGTAGCTACCGGCAAGTATGGCATCCCCGGTACGCAATGTTCCACCTTGTACCAGGATGGTGGCAATATATCCACGTCCACGATCCAATGACGATTCAACAACGGTACCAAAGGCGCGTTTATTTGGGTTTGCCTTTAAATCGAGAAGTTCAGCTTCCAGTAATACTTTTTCGAGCAAAAGCTCAATGTTTAATCCGCTTTTAGCCGAAATTTCCTGTGATTGATATTTTCCACCCCAGTCTTCCACCAGATAATTTAAATTAGCCAGGGCTTCTTTAATTTTTTCGGGATTGGCGTCGGGTTTATCTATTTTATTGATTGCAAAAACTATAGGTACACCAGCTGCTGATACGTGGTTGATAGCCTCTTTTGTTTGAGGCATAACTCCATCATCGGCTGCTACCACAATAATAGCAATGTCAGTCATTTTAGCACCACGGGCACGCATCGCAGTAAACGCTTCGTGACCAGGAGTATCGAGGAAAGTAATTTTCCGACCATCTTCCAGTTGCACAGCATAAGCTCCAATGTGCTGTGTAATACCTCCTGCTTCGCCGGCAATTACGTTTGCACTACGAATGTAGTCGAGTAATTTTGTTTTACCGTGGTCAACGTGACCCATAACAGTAACAATTGGTGGGCGGAATTCCAGTTCTTCAGGTTTATCTTCTTCCACTCTAATGGCTTCCTGAACATCAACACTGATAAACTCAACTTTGAAATCGAATTCGTCGGCTACCATAGCCATGGTCTCCGCATCGAGGCGCTGGTTAATGGATACGAACAAGCCCATGTTCATGCAGGTAGAAATTACTGCAGTTACAGGGACTTCCATCATAGAAGCCAATTCGTTTACCGAAACAAATTCAGTAACTTTTAAAATATTTTTGTCGCGTTCTGTCTGTTCTAACTCTTCCTGAACACGGTGGCTTGCGATATCACGTTTTTCTCTCCGGTACTTCGAAGTTTTTGATTTTCCTTTTGAAGTAAGGCGAGCGAGGGTATCTTTTATTTGTTTTTGTACGTCAACTTCGTTAACCTCCTGGCGAATAGGCCTTCTTGCTCTGTTATTTTTATTCGCAGCATTGGCGCCTCCTCCTGCAGGAGTTGGTTTCGCCCTGTTTTGAGCTGTATGAGGTGGACGAGCTTGTGCGGAACCTTCTTTTGGAGGAACAGCTACTTTTTCGTTATCCTTATGTATACGTTTACGCTTCTTCTTTTTGGCATCATACACATCCGATGAAGCAACAGGTTTTTTGCGATCGTCGGAGGGCAGGTTAATTCTACCAACCACGGTTGGGCCGGATAAACGCTGAGACTCCGCACGAATAATACGGTCTACAGGTTTTTGGGTACTTTCAGCAGGTCCTTTCTGAACAGGTGGTTTTTCAGCTTCTGCCGCAGGCCTTTGTTCAACAGGTTTTCTTCTTTCGGGATGCTGAGTTTTGTGATGCTGAACATGTTTTTCGCGTCGTTCTACGTCACGTTGTTCCTTCGTTTTCTTAGCAGGTCTTGTCCTGAGATTGATAGAATCCAGATCAATTCTTCCTACTACTCTGATGTCAGATTCGAATTCGGCTCTTGCGGTAATTACTTCATTATCTTTAGGCTCGGCAGGTTTTTGTGTTTCTTCGGAGACGACAGCTTCCGGCGCTTTGATTTCTTTCTCAGGTGTAACTTCAGCAGGTTTTACCTCTGGCAGAGACACTTCAATAACTTTTTCAACTTTCGGTAAAATCGGCTCTTGTATTTTAGGTTTCGGAGTTTCCTGAACAGGGGGCTTATGAATCCCTGGTTTTTCAATTGGAGGTTCCTGAACATGAGGTTTAGGAACAGCAGGTTTCTCAACAGGAGGTTTTTCGGCGTGAGGTTTTTCGATTGGAGGAACCTCAACAGGTCTTGGTTTTGGCTTTAAAGCTTCCAAATCGATTTTTCCAACTACTTTTACCTCAGGTTCTTTTGTTTCGCGTTTAGGCTCAATAATCATTGGAGCTTTCTTGCCGGTACTGGTATCTTTAATAAGAATTTCCTTTTCAATTACTTCATCTTCTTCTACTGTTTCGGTATCGGTTTCGTCCAGGACAATAGTTTCCTTTTTCTCGCGAAGTGAGCGCAGGTTCACTTTTTCCGATTCTTTTTTAGCATTGATGTCGGAACTGTATTCTTTTGACAGTATGTCGTATAACTCAGGAGCAACTTTAGTATTGGGGTTTGAATCTACGGCGTGACCTTTCTTTTTCAAAAAGTCGACGATGGTAGAAATCCCTACATTAAACTCCCTGGCGAGCTTACTGAGTCTCAGTTCTTTTTTATCTGTCATATGTTGAGCCTGTACGTTTTATTAAAGCCTGTAAATTATTGCGGTGCTAAATTAATATATATCAAAGCAATTATTCAAATTCTGAACGTAGAATTTTTATAACTTCCCGAATAGTTTCTTCCTCTAAATCGGTTCTTTTGATGAGTTCTTCAGCACTTAAGCGTAATACACTTCTGGCAGTGTCACAACCAATGGCTTTAAATTCATCAATAATCCAGCCTTCAATTTCATCCGAGAATTCGTCGAGGTTTACATCGTCCTCTTCTTCCTCATCCGTTTCGCGATAAACATCAATTTCGTAACCGGTAAGCTGACTGGCAAGTTTAATATTTAACCCGCCTTTTCCAATTGCGAGCGATACTTCATTTGGTTTGAGGTATACTTCTGCTCTTTTTCCTGCTTCGTTTAATTTGATAGATGATATTTTTGCAGGGCTTAGAGCACGGGATATGAATAACTGATTGTTATTTGTAAAGTTAATTACATCGATATTTTCGTTCCGGAGTTCGCGAACGATACCATGTATTCTCGATCCTTTCATCCCAACGCAAGCACCTACAGGGTCAATTCTTTCGTCGTACGATTCAACAGCTACTTTCGCTCTTTCGCCGGGTACACGAACAATTTTCTTGATGGTAATAAGTCCATCGAAAATCTCAGGTACTTCCAGTTCGAATAAACGTTCGAGGAAAATTGGCGAGGTACGCGAAAGTACAATAAGAGGATTATTATTTCGCATTTCTACCCGTAAAACAATGGCCCTCAGGTTGTCGCCTTTTCGAAAATGGTCGGTTGGTATTTGTTCGTTTTTAGGAAGAATCAGCTCATTTCCGTCGTCGTCCAAAATTAGAATTTCACGTTTCCAAACCTGGTAAACTTCACCGGTAATAATTTCGCCAATCCGATCTTTATATTTTGCATAAATGTTACCTTTTTCCAGTTCCATAATTCTGGAAGTAAGGTTTTGGCGAAGAGCTAAGATAGCACGACGGCCAAAATCAACAAGTTTTACTTCATCTGTAACATCCTCTCCAACTGCGTAATCGGGGTCTATTTTTATTGCTTCCGAAATAGGTATTTGCAAGTTAGGATCGCTAATATCTTCATCAGCAACTATTTCTCTATTTCTCCAGATTTCAAAATCGCCTTTATCGATGTTAATGATGATGTCGAAGTTTTTATCGGTATCATATTTCTTAATCAACATGTTTCGAAATACATCTTCGAGAACACTCATCATTGTGGCCCTATCGATGTTTTTAAGCTCTTTAAACTCTGAGAATGTGTCGATTAAACTGAGGTTTTCCATTTTCCCACTATTTGACTCATTAAAAACTAATAACCACTTTGGTTAATTTTATTTCACTATAAATTAAATCGTTGACTATAGTCAATTTTTCGGCTTTTTTCTTTCCATCGACCTTTTCTTTTTCCTGGGTTTCCACTTTAAAAGAAGTTGGCGAAACCTCAAGTAATTTTCCGGTCAATTTAATGCCATTTTTTAAAACGACAGATACTTGTTTGCCAATATTTTTTTGGTATTGCTGAATCACTTTTAGAGGTGACCCTAAACCTGGAGATGAAACTTCCAGTTCGTAATCCTCTACGTCCCGGTTAAGTTTCGATTCAATGTATGCACTTACCTGAGCGCACTCATCAATATTTATCCCTTTAATACTGTCTATTTCTATCTGAATTTTATTCGATGGTTTAACCGCAAGGTCGACCAGAAATAGATCCGTATCCTCCAGAACTTCGGACAATAAATAATTTATATGTGCCTTATCAATCATATACCTAATAAAACAGGGGACTTTTGTCCCCTGAAAATCATTTTCTGCAAATCACAAAATCGATGCAAAAGTATAATATTTTGTTAAATCTGCAAAATATTATAAAAGAAACGGATGATTCATTTTAATGGGGTCAGCTAAGCATTGTTTTTGCCCGTAAAATTCCTTCTGCTAACTTATCAATTTCTTCAAATGTATTGTAAAAGACAATTGAGGCCCGAATAGTTCCTTCAATCTCGAAACGATCCATCAGTGGTTGGGTGCAATGAGTACCAGTGCGCACAGCTATTCCCATTTTATCGAGGATCATGCCCATATCGTAAGGATGAATATTGTCTACCAAAAACGAAAGGATGGCAATTTTTTGCCGGGCGTTTCCATAAATACGAAGTCCCTCAATTTTTTGAAGTTTTTTGGTAGCGTATTCCAATATTTCATGCTCATAGCTGGCAATCTTTTCCAGGTTGAGCGAATTAAGATAATCGAGTGCAGTTCCCAGACCAATGGCTGAAACAAAATTAGAGGTACCAGCTTCGAACTTAAATGGCAATTCGTTATAAGTAGTTTGTTCAAAAGTAACGCAGTCGACCATATCACCGCCACCCTGATATGGAGGCATGTTATATAACAATTTCTGCTTGCCATAAAGAACCCCTATGCCTGTTGGTCCATATACCTTATGCCCCGAAAAGACATAGAAATCGCAGTCCAGCTCCTTTACATCCACCTTCATATGCTGAATGGCTTGTGCTCCGTCTATCAGAACCGGTACATTGGCGGCGTGGGCTATTTCAATAATTTCTTTTACCGGATTTATCGTCCCAAGGGCATTTGAGACATGATTTACAGCAACTATTTTAGTGCGGGGATTGAGCAGTTTTTTGTATTCTTCAATAATTAATTCACCTGTATCGTTTAGAGGAATAACCTTAAGCTTTGCTTTTTTACGTTCGCATAGCATTTGCCAGGGAACAATGTTGGAATGATGTTCCATTCCGGAGACAATAATTTCATCGTTCTCTTTCACATATTTTTCCCCGAAGGAAAAGGCAACAGCATTAATTGATCCGGTAGCTCCGCTGGTAAAGATAATTTCTTGCGAATATTCAGCGTTGATATAGGTTTGAACAGTTTTTCGGGCATTTTCGTACATTTCAGTTGCCTGTTCACTCAGAAAATGAACCCCCCGGTGAATACTGCTATACTGTTCCGTATAAAGCTTAGTAAGTTTATCGATAACCACCCGGGGCTTTTGGGTAGTAGCCCCGTTATCAAAATATACCAAAGGCTTTCCATAAACTGTTTGCGACAGGACAGGGAAATCGGAACGAATTTTTTGAATATCTAAACTCATTTTTAATGCTTGGACAATATTATTTACAATACATGGCACAATTATTACAACGCGATAATTCTCCCCGAAGGCGTTTTTCGACCAAATCTCCAATGCGGATTTGCAAAGGCTCTACCTGAATTTGCTTGATAACCTCGAATGCAAAAGCATACATTAAAAGAAGCCGCGATTCGCGCTCACTAATTCCCCGTGACCGCAAGTAAAACAAGGCATTTTCGTCAATTTGGCCAATGGTTGCACCGTGGGTACACTTTACATCGTCGGCATAAATTTCGAGCTGGGGCTTGGCATTTGCATGAGCATCGCTGGTAAGCAATAAATTGCTGTTGCGCTGATATGCCATAGTTTTTTGGGCATCCTTGCGGACCATTATTTTACCGGTAAAAGAACCGGTTGATTTATTGTCCAGGATTCCTTTGTAAAGCTGGTTGCTGTTACAATTGGGAGTAGCATGGTCAATAAAGGTGTAATTGTCGACCTGTTGCGTTCCATCGGTTAAGAACAAGCCCAAGGAAGTATTTTCGCAATGCTCGCCGGCAAGGTTCACATATAAATTATTCCGAACCACACCGCCATGCAGGGTAACATTATTTGTGCGGACATTGCTTCCAGCCTCCTGATGGATAAATGTATGCGATACCTGTACCGCTTCGTTATGCTCGTTTTGCATCCGGAAACACTCAAAGTTTGCATCGCTGGCTACATAGACCTCTGTGGCACTATTTGTTAAATACTTATTATCGTTTAGCGTGTGGTCGCAAATAACAATTTTAGCCGAACTCCCTTGCTCCATAATAAACAGGTTACGGGGCTGAACCATGAGTTCCTCGTCTGCCAATAGGATATTGATTATTTGAATTGGCTTATCGAGCGATTTGTTTTTTGGAACATACAAAAACACCCCATCTCTTGCCATTGCGGAGTTTAGAGTGACATAGCTATCGTCGGTGGTGATGTATTTCGATAAATGCGCCTCCACCAGGGCCGGATATTGTTTTATGGCTTCTGCCAGACTCCCATATATGATGCCATTTGGAAGCGTAATAAGTAATTTTTTCGTATCGTAATAAAATCCATTCAAAACAATGGCCAAATGGGTATCGAGTGTTGGCACATCGCAGCGGAACATATCACAAATATCGAATGTAATAGGTTTAGGTATGATGTTTTTCTTAAACCCATTGTTGAAGTAAGGTTCGAGGAATGTATATTTATATAATTCGTTTTTTTTGGCAGGAAAACTTTGGGTACTAAGTTTTTCAGCCGCCTTGATCCGAATTTCCTGCAAAAACTTTGGCTCATCGCCTAAAAATATGTCTTTGTGCTTAAGAAATAAGTCGGAATATTGTTGTGTACTCAATGTGTCCATAATTTCCCTGTTAAATCTTAACGTCCTCACCATTGAGTTTTAAATCAGATTCTTTTTTAATCCAATCGTATCCTCTTTCTTCTAATTCAAAAGCCAGCTCTTTGGTACCGGTTTTAACAATCCGGCCGTTGTATAAAACATGCACAAAATCGGGGACAATATAGTCGAGTAAGCGCTGGTAGTGGGTAATTACAATAGTGGCATTTTCAGCTGTTTTCAGCTTATTAACGCCATTTGCAACAATCCGGAGAGCATCTATATCAAGACCGGAATCGGTTTCGTCCAGAATTGCTAACTTGGGTTCCAGTAAAGCCATCTGAAAGATTTCGTTTTTCTTCTTCTCACCACCCGAGAAACCTTCATTAACAGAGCGGTTGGTGAGATTAGAGTCAATTTCGACCATCTCTTTCTTTTCGCGCATTATTTTCAGGAAATCGGAAGCCGACAATGGCGCAAGCGCCTTAAATTTGCGATGTTCGTTCACGGCAGTCCTAAGAAAACTAGCCATGCTTACTCCCGGGATTTCTATTGGATACTGAAATCCTAAAAATATTCCTTTTCGGGCCCTAACTTCCGGAGTTAAATCCAATAAGTCTTCGCCTTCATATTCAACAGTTCCTTCCGTCACTTCATAAATATCGCGGCCAGCTAATACCGATGCAAGGGTACTTTTGCCCGAGCCGTTTGGCCCCATTATAGCATGTACTTCACCAGCTTTTACTTCTAAATCGATGCCTTTTAATATTTCTTTTCCGTTTATCGATGTCCGTAAATTCGTTATTTTTAACATTATAATTTGAATTTAAAAAATAATGAGGAGAGATTGCATTTTTACCTGAATACCCGGTAATTGATTAACAGACAATTCTCAACCTTCTTTTTACTATATAATATTTATAAATATTTTAACCTACACTTCCTTCGAGGCTGATTTGCAAAAGCTTTTGTGCTTCCACGGCAAATTCCATAGGCAACTGGTTAATTACTTCGCGAACATATCCGTTTACAATCAATCCCACAGCATCTTCGGTACTAATACCGCGCTGGTTGCAATAGAAAATCTGGTCTTCCCCAATTTTCGATGTGGTAGCTTCGTGCTCTATTTTGGCAGTTTGGTTATCCACTTCAATATAGGGAAAGGTATGTGCACCGCATTTACTGCCAAGAAGGAGGGAATCGCATTGTGAGAAATTCCGTGCATTCTCAGCATTTTTCATCACTTTCACCAAGCCCCGGTAACTGTTGTTGCTTCTTCCGGCTGAAATACCTTTTGAAACGATTCTGCTTTTGCTGTTTTTGCCAATATGCATCATTTTCGTGCCAGTATCCGCTTGCTGATAATTGTTAGTTACCGCAACGGAATAAAACTCACCAGTGGTATGGTCTCCGCGCAGAATGCAACTTGGATATTTCCAGGTGATGGCAGAGCCGGTTTCGACTTGTGTCCACGAAATTTTGGAGTAGTTTCCCTTACAGATGCCCCTTTTGGTGACAAAATTGAAAATACCGCCTTTGCCGTTTTTATCGCCGGGATACCAGTTTTGCACCGTAGAATATTTTATTTCGGCACGCTCCATAGCGATAAGTTCTACCACAGCTGCATGCAATTGATTCTCGTCACGCATGGGAGCAGTACAACCTTCGAGGTACGAAACATAACTTTCGTCGTCGGCAATTAATAAGGTACGTTCAAACTGCCCGGTATTGGCTGCGTTTATACGAAAATAGGTAGACAGTTCCATGGGGCAGCGAACACCTTTGGGGATATAACAAAAGGATCCATCGCTGAACACGGCCGAATTTAAGGCTGCAAAATAATTATCGGTATATGGGACCACCGTACCCAGGTATTTTTTAACCAAATCAGGATATTCCTTTACGGCTTCGCTCATAGAGCAAAAAATTATGCCTAACTCGGCCAATGTTTCCTTAAAAGTAGTTTTGACCGAGATACTATCCATTACGACATCAACAGCAACCCCCGAGAGTATTTTCTGCTCGTCGAGCGGTATCCCTAATTTATCGAATGTTGCCCTGAGTTCTGGGTCTACCTCATCTAAACTGGCATATTTTGCCTGTTGTCGGGGAGCAGCATAAAAAATTATGTCCTGGTAATTTATTTCGGGAATTTTTAAATGAGGCCACTTCGGCATTTTCATGGTTTGCCAAAAGCGAAAGGCTTTGAGCCGGAATTCGAGCATGAACTCGGGTTCGTTTTTCTTCAAGGAGATTAATCGTACCACATCTTCATTCAGCCCTTTCGGGATGGTTTCAGTATCTATATCAGAAACAAAGCCATATTTGTATTCGCCCGATGTTACCTCATTCAGTATATCATCCTGTATTTCACTCATTTCGCGTCATTTTATTTCTCCACTCTACTTATTTAGACTTAATCTAAATAATCGCAAATATACAAAACAAAATCAAATAATAATACCGATTGATGTAATTTTGCCCTCCGGATAAAAATCTAAGAATTAATGACAGAGCGGAATAAGCAGGTTACAGAGTTAAAAGAATTGGGAGAATTTCAACTAATAGAAGCCTTAACCAAAGATGTGAAGATTTATCACAAATCTACCATCAAAGGGGTAGGGGATGATGCTGCCATAATTGATGCCGGTGATAAAGCGATGGTTGTAACAACTGATATGCTGATGGAAGGGATTCATTTTAGCCTTGTTTATACACCGCTGATGCATTTAGGCTATAAAGCCGCCATTGTTAATTTCTCGGATGTGTATGCGATGAATGCAAAACCCAAGCAAATGGTGGTCTCAATAGCTGTTTCGGGAAAATTTACCCTGGAAGCCTTACAGGATTTTTATGCCGGACTTAGGCTTGCCTGCGATACCTATCAGGTTGACCTGGTTGGGGGCGATACCACTTCGTCGTTAACCGGTATGGCTATTAGCATTACCGTGATAGGGGAAGTAGAGAAAAATAAAATTACATATCGGAACGGGGCGAAAATAAACGACCTGATTTGCGTTACCGGAGACCTCGGAGCTGCTTACCTTGGGTTACAGGTTCTGGAGCGCGAGAAACAATTGTTTGAACAAAATAAAAATTTTCAGCCAAAACTGGATGGGTACGATTATGTTCTGCACCGTCAGTTAAAACCTGAAGCCAGGAAAGACCTAATTGATTTTTTGGAAGAAAAGAATATTGTCCCCACCTCGATGATTGATATATCGGATGGATTGTCGAGCGAGTTATTACACCTTTGTTCGCAAAGCAATTTAGGGTGTAAAGTTTTTCAGCATAAAATTCCGGTAGGAGACAAGGCAGAATTAGTTGCTGCCGAGCTAAACCTGGAACCGTTAATTTGTGCGTTAAATGGTGGTGAAGATTATGAGCTATTATTTACCGTGCCCTTGGTGGATTATGAAAAAATTATGAAAAATACCGAAATATCGGTTATTGGCCATATGGTAGATACAAGCGAAGGACGCTATATGATTACCGAGGCCGATACAGCCATTGAACTCCGTGCGCAGGGATGGAATGCCTATGGGGGGTAGGAAGTTTGATGTAAGAAGACGGATGAATTTCGGATACTATAAGTTTTTTGTTCCTTTAATAGGCGATTTGATGTCTGTATTTAAAAAAAATTCTCAGAAATAGAAATCTTATAGATACAGAGATTTCTAGTAAAAAGCGATAACAGTTCATTATGTTTTGAAAGTGAAAAAAGGGGTTTTGCCTCTTTTTCTAATTTCATATTAAAGTTTAATATGAATAAGTTCCTGACCTAGTTTATGTAAACTAGATTCAATCTTTCTAACCTGATTGTATCTTGGTTTACTTTCCCCGGTTGCATAGTGGTTTAGCTGTTTGATATTGATTCCGGTTAATTTTGAAAGACCCGATTGATTGATAATGCCCCTATAATAATCTAAAAGAGCCTCTACTTCCATTTTAAAAACAAGGCTGTATGCATCTTGCAAAGGAACTGGAATTTCATCGCCGTCCTCTTTACATACTTCAATATGTCCTTCGATGGCCTTATGCATGTTCTCTTTAACTTCATCAAGAGTTTTTCCTGTTGTAATAATTCCATCAATGTCTTCAATATGAGCAGAATAGCCCTTACTGGTTTTACAAACAGTTACATCAATGTTTACACTCATAGTGTTTAGTTTTATTTGATACTTTTCCAAATCTAATGAAATATAAGCGGGCTAAATTAAACCCGCTTGTCTTAAAATACTTTTTTCTGTTTTTGGATGAACTTCATCCGAATGCTTACCGGGAATTGTTACTTTTCCGAGTTTTTTTGAATGCTTGTAATGGTGATGGTCTCCTAAAGTTTTGTAATAGTACCAACCATCTGCCTCAATAGTTTTAATGAGGTCACGTACCTTGCGTACAGACATTTACTTATATTTTTTATTTTCATAATTTGTTATTCAATAACTTGTATAAGGAATTTCAGTAAAACAAAGATAGATTTATTTCTACTATGTGCAATTTAATAATAGATTATTTTCTATTATTAATGTTTTATTTTTGAGTCTTTAGAAACCAGAACTAGCCCCACCCAACTAATTTTGAAACAATCGGGCTTTTCAAATGTTAAGTGTAGTTATAAGAATTAAATCTTCAAAAAATGGTATTTTAAACTAAATAGCACAAGAATGATTAAGAATGGAAGAACGATAGACAAGTTACAAACCATTAAAAAGCATAATCACCATGTTCGATGCAATTAAAAAATTACTGGGTATTAAAACAACCGATTATACACAATTAATGGCCCAGGGAGCACTTATAATTGATGTTCGCACCAAAGGCGAATTTAATGGAGGGCACATAAAAGGCTCTATCAATATTCCGGTAGATAAATTAAGTGCCAGTCTTCCGAAAGTGAAAGCAAAGGATAAACCTATTATTACTTGTTGCGCATCGGGAGGGAGAAGTGCTTCGGCAAAAAGTATTCTGAAAGCAAATGGCTATTCCAATGTTTATAATGGAGGCGCCTGGCAAAGCTTAAACCGGAAAATTCAAAACTAATCAATTACCTTTCGTTAAATTTAAATAGGCTCTAAAAATTCAAATTCATGAATATTATTTAAAAAATCTTGCTTGCATGTATTTAGCGATCGCTTAATCTTTACGAGCAGGATTTCAATGATGTCTTTCTATTTTTGTTGAGCCTGACTTAGCCTTGTTTGTCTTCCGTTTTTTGAAACCTCCATTGAAGTAAGAAAACCAACCCTTTAGCTTTGTAAACCGTTTTTTGATTTGTTTACTCCCACTATTTTCCTCTTTATCATTTTGGTTACCAATTAATAGCGCGATTGGTTTAAGTTCTTCAAATTCCTCGCAAAAAACTTTCAACATGGCAGCAAACGGCAAAAACAATATCATTCCGGCCACGCCCCACACCAAAGCGCCAATGATAAGACTTAAAATAGCTACTAATGCATTAACACTTAAACTACCTCCTACAATTTTTGGACTGAGAAAATTATCGGTAATCAATTGAACAGCCCAAAATAATATTGCAACTGCTATGGCAGGCCACATAGAATCGTAAGACATAAAAGCATACAGGATAGGAAAAATAGCTCCAGAAGCTGTCCCAACATAAGGTACGATTGACAAAACAGCTCCTAAAAAACCAAATAGGAAAGGATTGTCAATGCCAATAATCCAAAGCCCAATGCTATTTGCTAATCCAATGATAATGATAAGAAATAGCATTCCAGACAAATATTTTTGTCCAACCAGCTGAATTGATTTAAACATCTTTAAAACTCTTTCTCTTTTATCTTTGGGAGAAAACTCCATGAATGCTTGTGTTAATCCATTTCTGTAAATTAGGATTAGAAAAGTAAATATAATTGTTCCTAGCAGTCCGGTGAGAAAAGTAGTAGTGGTGGTGAAGGTTTTGCTTACCAATGAGCCTGTAGAATCGTTAAGCCATTCCTTAATTTTGTTGAACAGCTCATTTTTTTCTAAATTTGATATAATATTCACATTTTTATTGAGATACAAAGTGACTTCGGCAAACACACGGACGATTCTATCCTGAAAATCAACTAACTCTTTTGAAAGCTCGATAAGCTGGGTAGAGAAAAGGAAAATGCCTCCTCCTATAATTATAATAACTGTTAAAATAGAGAGAAAAGCTGCAGGTATTTTATTCATTCCCCACGACTCAAACTTCTTAGCTAGCGGAAACAGAATAAATGACATAATCAAAGCAAAGGCTAAAGGAATTAGAATAGATTGAGCCAGAATTAAGATTGCAAAAAGCGCAAATACAGTGGCCAATGCATAAAATAGTTTTTGAAAAGATAGTTTCATCATAATAAAATAAATTCTGTGGAGCCTTCTTGTGTCATAAACACCTGCTGTATCATATCTCCAACTGCTTAAAATTACAACTTAAGCTCAATGTGTATGTTACATAACTTTTAAGAAAAGTTACATTATTCATTCATTCCAAATTTATAGAGCGGATTTATTCAACAGGGTATCCTATCAGAAAAGTAACATTCAGACCGAATTTGCTTTTCTTTTTTCCAGAACGCCAATAATATGAATCAGGCTCAACCTCTTTGGCAATTTGCAGAAGCTCGTTTGGCTTGTATAAACGGATGATTGAAACTATGCCATCCCATACTGTATAAAGGGGGATAATGGGAATGATATAGGTAAAAAACAATCTTGAAAAGCGTAATGGTGTGAAAAAGGGTGTGAAAAAGAAGAATACGATAGGATGAACAACCAAAATAGCCATGATAGCCAGTATATTTTTATTTCCCCCATCAAAAATGCCAATCCCGGATTTGGCATCAACTGCATTTTTTATAACTACTTTTGCTAAACTATTATCGAAATGATGAAAACCCGAAAAAATTGTTCTGAATCCTTTTAAAGTTAATGGAACATCAGCAGCATCTATAGCACTATCAATAAATGAAATTGCTCCACCGGTTTTAGCTTTAAAAAATGCATATGCACTTGTATTGGGATATTTATCCGTAAGGATAATTTTTATTTCGACATCAGAAAGTCTCTTCAGATCATGGTGAATTTGCTCAATTGCGCCACCACCGCCCGAGCATAGATCAATTATCCTGTTTGAATGTGATTTATTCATCCCTTCGATAATTATAGGAGTAACATGTCGGTAAAAATCTACCTTTGGAATCAGGTAACGTAGGTAATCTGTCATGCTTTCCCGTATTGTATCGGGAAAGCAAGCCAGGTCTTCAAATTCGAACAAATAATTTCTTAGTTACATGCATTGAATCGTCAAAGGGTCTACGTTATGAGGGTCTGTTTCTCATAAACGGATCCCCATCACTGTAATATCATCCGTTTGAATATAATTTTTCATCCAATCGCGAAGTTTAATTTCCAGGATTTCTTTTTGGCTTTTCATTGGTAATTCATGTATTTCTGCTAACGTACAATAAAAATGATGACTTAAATATTTCTTGTTATGATCCCCGCCAAACTGATCCTGAAATCCGTCGGAAAACAGGTAAAATACGTCCCCTTTTCTAAAATCAATTTCATTCATTGTAAAAGTACCTGAATCTTCCAGTAAACCACTGACAGAAAAGCGATCTGCTTTTACTACCTCCAGTTTCCCCTCCCGAATGTAAACAAGATCATTCATCCCCCCGGTATATTGAATTCTTTTTGAGTGCGGATCCAATACGCATAAAGCAATGTCAATTCCATCCATGGTGGCAATATCTTTCCTGCTTTGCTGAAGCAAATGAATTACTTTTTCGCGAAGCTTTGTGACAATGGCATCCGACCTTGTGATTCCCTCAATATTTACGATCTCATTTAATAATGTAATACCTAAAAGGCTCATAAACGCACCGGGAACGCCATGGCCTGTGCCATCCGCTACCGTAAAAACAACTTTGTTATCCTTTTCTGTCAGCCAGTAAAAATCGCCGCTTACAATGTCTTTTGGCTTACTCAGGATAAAATTTTGAGGCAATAATTTATCCACAAATTCCAGGGGAGGTAAAACTGCATTTTGTATGTAACTCGCATAGGTTATGCTTGAAGTAATACTGGCATTCTTTTTATCAATCAGATCCCGTTGCAATTCAAGTTCATTTTTCTGACATTGAATTTCAAAGGTTCGTTCAAGTACTTTTCCTTCGAGCACTCTTTTTTCAGCCAAAAACTTGTATTCACGCCACTTAATATAGCTGACAGTCAGAATGATCAGGAGAAGAGCGATGAAAGGGTAAAACCACCATTTTTCCCAAACAGGTACTTGGACAACAATACGTATGGTCAACGGTTTTTCTGTTACAATACCATCTCCGCTGCCAGCCTTTAACATAAATTTATAATCCCCTTGCGAAATAAGAGGATAGGTAACAAATGTGTTTTTTGAAATTTCCGACCACTGCTCATAACCGTCTAGTTTGTACTGATAGTTTACCAGTGCCGGTTCCTTTAAACTGATGCCCAAAAAATCGATTCTTATTTTGTAATTGCCGGGAGATAGTATTATTTTATTGGTATAATCTATTTCCTCATCATTTACCTTAATTGAAGTTATTCCTAAAACGGGCGGTTGTAATTGGGGATTCTCCATTGATGGATCATATGAAATCATGCCTTTATCTGATCCAAACCAGATTTTCCCCTGTTGATCTTTCGTTATAGCATTTGAATTAAACTGGTAGCTATCCGTTCTATTTTCAATGTGCTGTATAGGTTTAACTATGAAATCGGTTGTTCTTATTTTGCTTAATCCACCTTTGTGACCAACCCAAATGTTTTTATGATCATCGCAAATGAGCGAATAGCAGTAATCGGATAAAAGACCTTCTTTAGCTGTAATATTTATAATTGAATCGGAATCTATCCTGAATATCCCATTCCCGTTAGATCCGACCCAAATCCGGGAATCTGCATCCTCCGTGATTGTTAAAATTCCACCAAGAGAATTAAACGGTATCTTAAAGACCTTTTCATCCTGAATGTATGCCAAAATACTACTGCGAGTGCCTACCCAAAGTTTATCTGTTCTGTCTATAAATAAGCAATAAATAGAATTATGCGGTAAACCGCCCCGGTTAATTGAATACCAGTTTTTCCTGCCGGTACCTGAATTAACACTGCATAATCCTTTTTTTGTACCGATCCAAATCTGTTCTCCTTTTCCGGAAATAGCGGTTATAGCGTTTTCAAGTGCTCCAGCTCCAATGGGGTATTTAATAATTTTCTCAGTTTCTATATCCAACCGAAAGACTCCATTTTTCCCGGTTCCAATCCAAAGTTCTTTTCCATCAGTGGAATAAATTGCTGTAATCGTATCTTTGGGTAACCCGCTGCCTTTGCCGTAAAACTTAATAATTTTACCTGACAGATCATCCATTTTTACCAGGCCGTTTTCAGTACCTACCCATTTATAGGGCGCGTTGAAAAAGAATGAAAAAACAGTATTTCCATATATGGGTTTATCGAATGAATATATAGAAAAAGTCTTGGGCGTAATTTGTGTTAATCCTGCCCCATAATTGCCACTCCAAATATTGCCTTCGCGGTCTTCAAAAACAGTATTTACATCGTCAGTTACAAATCGATTAGACGTATTAAAATAGATTACTTTTCCTGACTTCTCCGGGGTTGAATAACTTATTTTGATAAGCCCATTCCCATTCCCTCTGGAACATAACCATAAATCAGACAGCTTGTCTTCATAAATTTGCTGTATACCGGTGAAGTCAGTATCTGCAATTATCTTTGAAACCTTAAAAGAGGTGCCTGCATTCGTGAGCTGAAATATGCCATCATTTTCCGTAGCAATATAAAATCCCTTGTTGTTCCTCATTTTTTGAATGCACGTTACTTTGGATTCCGGAATTTCTAAAACAGGCCGGATAATTTCAATTTCGTCCGTATCTTTTAATCTGCCATAGAATAAGCCTGCATTTGTACCAAAAAGAAATTCATTTTCGTCAATAAATTCAAAAGTTATTACCATTGTCTGCTCAATAAACCGGATATGTTTTACTGCACCCGATTCTTTATTTAATTTCAGCAGGCCATCCGAATAAGTACTTACCCAGATATGGCCTTGCGGACTTTTTGCAAAATGAGTGATAGGGCTTAAATCCGATTGGGGTATATTGACGGTATTAAACTTTTTCCCATCATAAAAAGATATCCGGCCATTCATATGGCCAAACCAGAGGTTTTTTTCTCCGCTAATACCACACGTTATAAAATTGTCAGCCAGTGAATCTTCGGTAGTAAAATTTTTAAATTCGAACCCATTATATCTCGATAATCCGTTTCCGGTAGCAACCCACAAATACCCCCTCACGTCCTGTACGATAGAATATATATAGGATTGAGCCAATCCATCTTCAATATTGAAATTGCGGAAATTATAGGTTTGGGAAAATGCATGGCAGCTAAAAACCGAAAGAAGAATAATTAGTATTCCTTTTCGGCTAACATATGCCTTTATATAGCTATTTACAGTTAAAAACATAACATGAATTCAGTATCATTTACTTAAGATATTATTCATTTCACCCCACCTAAATTCAACTTGCTGTTATTCCGAACACAGTGTGGAATCTGAATTATTACAATCATTTCATTCGTATTTTCGGTGAATATACAGGAACACCTCCTATAGGGACAACATAAAATGGCAATGAAATTCCGTACTGATTCCTGACGGCAACCACTACGTTATTATTTCTTATTTGAACAGTTTTGTTCTTTATGAATTGGATCTCAATGGTTGTATTCTTTTCTTCCTCCACGATCGGGAATTTCCTGATTATCCATTTATCCTCACCCGAAACGTCGCATAAGATACCATTCTTGGCTACTGAAAATATTCTGATAATCCCATCATTATCCCAGTCAAAATTTGAGACTTCGATGGAAATAGTCTTGTCATCAACAAAAGGATATATTTGAGAAACATGTTTTTGATTATCTGAAAACCTGAAATGATATTTATAAGTAAAAAAATTCCCCCCCCTCAACTTCAGTATTTTCTACCCGACTTGTACTTAAAAAATATTTATATAAATTCCCATCATCCCCTGACATGCCATGAGCAATGATTTTAAATACGCGGCCTCCAAGTTTCTCAACATACTCGCCTTCCGAAGGATTGAAAGGTTCAAATGTATACCATTTATTATCATATTTCGGATCCGCTCCAAAGGATTTTGATGATAATAAATATCCGCTCTTGTAATTTCCAGTAAGATGAATACTCTGGGCTGCCGTATCTGACCAGCAACCTTTCCCTGCGTAAATTGAAAAGTTTACACTAGTATTAAGGCTCCCCTTGGCTTCATCAAGTGCTCCACCTGTATCCGGATCAAAAACCCGGATATACACAGGTTCGGTTTGTGATGAAGGAATGAGGCAAAAGAATATCTGGCAAAAATCATCATCTCCCCAGGATGTGCTGGCGTCTCTGCCAAAGGTCATCAGGTAAGGGATATTTTCATCAACCGCCGGGGCAGATTGTGAAAAAAGAGGTGTGGCCACCACGATAAGAAAGAATATGATGATAGAGTATTTTTTCAACTTATTTAATTATTATTTTTTTCATAAAACACCTTTTAGGAATCACACCAAGGCTATCTTTTTCACCAAGCAAGCCCAGTTTAACTATATATTCCCCCTTCTTTTTAAACGTAGTATTTATTAAGGGGCCGCCTGGTTTAAAACCGTCTCCGAGGTCCCAGAAATAGTCCGTGATCCTGAAACCTTTTAGGTCGCTTGTTACTCCTTCAAAAGATATTGATTTATCTACAGTACCAACATCAGGCGAATTAATGTAAGCCTGATCGATATTTTCAAGTTCGACCTCATATTTAACCTGTTTTGCAATAAACTCACCTGTCATATCATCAATAATACTGAGCTTAACCGGGTAACTCCCGGGACCAGGAAAGCAATGCTTCACTTCTTTGCCGATAATCATTACCCCATCACCAAAATCCCATTGATAAGTTGCCTCTATTGTGTCAATAAATTGATGTCTTTCATCATAGAAAGTAAAACAAAAATTATTCTCCTTTATCGTGTCGCAATCCGTAAAATCTATAGGTGTGGAACTAAAACTGAAAATATCATCAGTTTTTCGCCTGTTAGTTGAAAAATATCCGTTCTCCAGTGTTGAATCGGTAACAAGCCCAAAATCATCTGCTATCGAATTTATGGCTGAATCAAGGTGCACCGGAACGATCCATTCTCCTTCTATTTCCTGGGTATAAAACAAGTCCTTCCCGCCAAAGCCTTCAAGTCCGTCTGAAGCAAAATAGAGTTTCCCAAACTTACGTGCAAAAGGGAAGGATTCATTTTTTGGCGTATTTATTAGCGAACCCATATTTACAGGTTGCCCCCAGTCATTATTGCTCCTGTCACAATAATAAAGATCCATTCCTCCTTTGCCTCCAGGCATATCAGAAGAAAAATAAATTCTTTGTCCATTGGGCGAAAGTGCAGGGGTAATAAAAGAAAACTGAGGATTATTGAAAACAAAAGGTTTGATATTAGTCCAAATTCCATTTATTAATTCCGCAGAAAAGATGCCCAGTTTATTTGAGGTATCGGATATGTTTTTCAGTGAATTTTGAACAGATGTATTTCTGGAATAATAGATGATATCCCCATTTTGGTTGAATGTAACCGGTCCATCATTAAAACCAGTCGTTATTTCCTTTGCCAGTATCTTTGGAAGGGACCATGCTGTATTGCCCTTTTTCGTCACTGAAAATATTTTAAAAAGTCTGTTATTTTCATCGCTAAAACTAACCAGAGAGTTATCATTCTGATTTGAACAAAATACAATCCCTCCTTTATAAAATACAGGAGAAAACTCGTCATATATTCTGGAACTAAACGGGGCAGCTTTTACAATATAATGCTCAGGCTGGGCATAGATCTCTGCTTTAACAAACAATGCAATAAGGAATAACAAATAAAAGCAATTGCTCATAAAAATAATCTGCTAAAATTGTCTTGGTCCAATTACTTTTCGTTCGAATCTAAATACATAATTCAAAACGATCTCATGGGAACCATTCATATATTGTCCGACGGAACCTAACTCAAAATTATAGGAATATGACATGCTGAGCTGATAGCTTAGTTGGCATTGAAGCATTCCAATCAGGACATCTCTGTTCCTGTAACCAATACCCATCCCAACCCTGTCATTTAAATTGACCTGTGTATTAAAATCAATCTGGACGGCATTACCCGGATGATATTTTATTAACAAGGAAGGCAGGAGTTTAACAATATTACTGATACCTATCTCGTAACCTCCGGTAACAAAATAATTACTCCCGGAGAATGTGTTCCCATTTTTATACTTGCCTGTACTATTATCCAAATCATAACTTAAGAACAAGGGTATGGATATCCCAATAAAGTATTTTTTTGTATAATAATACGTTCCAAAGCTAAATGCCGGTAAAACCGTGTATGAACTATTATCTAACAGTTGTGCATCATCGGCATCGGCAATATCCAGCTCATTCCATGCACTATTGTTGGCAGTGATGCCAAAACCTAATCCCAACGCTAATTTACCATTCTGCAGTTCCATCCGGTAAGCATAATTACCAATAAAGTTGGTCTCCTTAAATATACCAATACTATTTCTCTCAACCAGCAGTCCCAGACCAATCCTGTCATGGGCAACTGGTGTATGGAAAGACAGTATCTGGCTTTTTGGAGCATCCTTAAATCCAACCCACTGATTCCTGTATAAAATGGTTGCACTTAATGCATCGTGGCAACCTGCAAAAGCTGGATTAATCGCAAGAGGGTTATGTACATAATGATCCGATGTTGGGAACATCTGCCCGTATACCTGCAGGGGGAATAACATGATCAATATGCTAATAACTAATTGGTTCATTTATCTTTTAATTAAAACTGAGCCCTTTTTTTATTTTACCATTTTCAAATTTCAAAATATAGAAATAGGTATCATTTGGAAGTTCTGCACCTTTATTATTTCTCCCATCCCAATCATTTCTATAATCATCATTTTTATATTCTTCATTTCCCCAACGGTTAATGATTATAAGGTTAACATTTCCTATGTTTTCACCTATCATAAAAAAATCATTTTTATCATCACCATTTGGCGTAATTACTGAGGGTATAAACAGATCATGAGTGGTAATTTTGACTTCGGCACTTGCCAAACAGCTTCTATTCTGTACTGTCCATAAAAAGATATTTTCCCCAAATGATAATTCAGTTACCACAGAGGTTGGAGAATGAATATCACTCATGTGGCCCGAACCGGAAATTAGAGACCATTCCCCTGTTTCGGAAAGAGACACTTCTGCAGCCATCTGCGTCTCAAAGATATATTCCAGTTGCTGGTCTGGTCCGGCTATTGCAATCGGGTTCTGATTTACAATAACAGATTGTGTCATTGTATCAATACATCCGTTGGCATTGGTAACTGTAAGGCTGTAAATGCCTGCCATAGTTGCGGTGGCGGCTGGGGATACAGTCGGGTTCCGGGTGTTAGCTGCATATCCGTTAGGGCCTGCCCAGGAATAAGTTGTCATTCCAGCAGGACCTCCTGTAAGAGTCAGCGGGCTTCCGGTACATACAGGGCTGTTAGAAGTTGCATTGGCTACCGGCAGCACATTGACCACGATAGTAGTTGGGACGGCAGCGCTTGTGCATCCGCTGGCATTGGTAACTATAAAACTATATATGCCTGCCATAGTCGCGGTGGCGGATGGGGATACTGTCGGGCTCTGCGTATTAGCCGTATATCCGTCAGGGCCTGTCCACGAGTAAGTTGTCATTCCACCAGGACCTCCCGTCAGAGTC
>JFJP01037311.1_pt1 | contig 32618 bp, 26 predicted proteins | sample 431651 | NCBI WGS metagenome assembly JFJP01 (sample SAMN02602958, study PRJNA72255) | Microbial mat metagenome, whole genome shotgun sequencing project. | biome: fresh water; feature: sink hole; material: water; isolation source: purple microbial (photo- and chemosynthetic) mats found in... | reverse complement strand
ATGGGCCCAATAATCGGACTGCAATATTAGTTATTTGAATGTAATTATGCAATAGTCTGATAAAAAGAAAAAACCAGTTCTATTTCTTAAGGTATTCCATAAGCACATTTACAGCTTCGTCCATATCGTGACCAAAGCTTAAAATACCTGCCCTGTCGCCTGCCATAACTATAATCCTCTTCTCAAAAACCTCAGGTTCCTTAAAGATTCTGAGTATGTCTTTTGCAAGACCTATTGTACCATAATCCATTGATGGGTTGGTTGTAGGGACTTTATAAATGAGTTCATTCCAGAGTTCTATACTATGTACATGCACGACTGCATTTGCTCCCGGATCGGCAGAATAGATTGCAGCATGCGTCAGCGATTCTGATGAAGCTTTGAGAGGCCCTACACACTGCACGGCATTATCGTCGATATTGAATGAATTAACCTTTACATAGTGCCCCGGTTCCAGCTCCGACATCTCTCCTGTTGCTGAAGCAGTAATCACAAACTGATTGCCTCCCCTTATTCTCATGCTAATGTTTCCAAAAGCAACACCATTCTCATAGGCGCCAATGAGGTCCATGTTATAGAGAACCTCTCTCCAGTAATTAATTATCTCATATTGCTCATCTGAGATTACAGGTCCTGACTGGTTCCAGTGACAATTAAACTTTACGAACCCTTCCATATTAATTGAATTTATCTGAAAACATTTCTTTAATATCTTTTTCTGTTGCCCTGCATATTCCTTTTTCTGTTATTAATCCGGTAATGAGTCTTGCAGGTGTAATGTCAAATCCGTAATTGGCAGCAATGGTATCTTCAGGACAAATCCTTACTGTCTGAATCCTCCCGTCAGCAAAACCGGTAACCGTTGTTACCTCATCGGGATGACGTTCTTCAACAATAATTTCTTTCAGACCGTCAGCGATAGTAAAGTCGATAGTTGTCGAGGGAAGTGCGACATAAAAAGGGACCTTATTATCATTAGCTGCCAGTGCTTTGAGATAGGTCCCGATTTTATTTGCAACATCTCCCCGTTTTGTTGTACGGTCGCTCCCTACTATAACAATATCTACCATCTTTTGTTGCATAAGATGTCCTCCCGTATTATCAGCAATAAGTGTATAAGGCACATTATTTTGTCCGAGTTCCCACGCAGTAAGTTTTGCCCCCTGGTTTCTCGGACGCGTTTCGTCGACCCAGACATGTACAGGAATACCTTTTTGCTGCGCAAGGTATATGGGAGCAGTAACTGTACCATAGTCTATACATGCCAGCCATCCTGCATTGCAGTGCGTGAGGATGTTAACAGTCCCTCCATTTTTTTCTCTGGCAATTTCTTCGATGAGTTTCAATCCGTGATTTCCTATCTGTCTGCAGTTTTCTTTTTCTGTCTCACAAATTCCGAGAGCAGTATCAAGAGCTGCTCGGGATAACGATTCCGGTGAAGAATTTTCAAAAAGTTTTTCCAGGACAAAATTAACTGCCCAGGAGAGGTTAACCGCTGTAGGCCTGCATGAAATGAGATATCTTGCAGCATTTGAAAGGTGGTCGCGGATAACAGTCTGAGAGTTGATTTCGAGGGTGGCCAGATACATTCCAAAGGCGCCGGCAGCTCCAATTAGCGGTGCTCCTCTTACAGTCATATCAGCAATAGCATCATATACATCATCAACTGAACAAAGGTCTTTTATCTCAAAAATAAAAGGAAGTTTCTGCTGATCAATAACCTTCACAACTGATGAATCTGATTCATCAAGCCAGATACTCTGATAATTTTTACCGCCAACATTCATTGGTTATAATGGATCCACTGCAAATAATTAGAGATCAAAAATACAAAATATTGGGGGAACTGTATATAATCGGTGAAATCTGTTTGGTCGGAATGCGGTTGTGGTAGGGAACAGTCGCGACTGTTCCCTACATAATAATTCGAATTCTCGACCAGATTATTCGAAAATTTGTAGTGGTTTTTATTTATTATATATTTGTAATCAGTATATATAAATTCAAATTGTTCTGTTATATGGTTAATAAAGAAGAGTTTAGGAGAAAAATTATTATTACTGCAGGGCAGATATTCAGTCATTACGGTTTTCGAAAGACTACAATGGATGAGATAGCAAAAGCCCTTAAAAAGGGTAAAAGCTCAGTCTATTATTACTTTGAGAGCAAGGAAGATATATTCGAAGCTGTTGTATTATATGAAGCCAATATACTTAGAAATGAACTTACTACGGCTATAAAAGCAGTTGAATCGCCGACTGATAAAATGAAAAATTATGTTTTCGTCAGGATGAAATCGTTCGAAAAACTTTCAAATTACTATAATGCTATTTTTGACAAGAACCTCGATCATTTTGATTTCATCGAGAAAATAAGAGAGAAGTACGACAGGGAAGAGCTTGCTATTTTGAGACTTATTCTTTACCACGGAGCCAGAAAAAAAGTCTTTAATGTAGCTAACAGCGAATATACTGCTTTGGCAATTCAGACCACACTGAAAGGGCTTGAAGTCCCTCTTTTCTGGAAAAAGAAAGAGGTAAATATTGAGAACAGGCTTAATGCTATTCTGGATGTGCTGTTTTATGGTATTGTTAAGAAGAAGTAGTTATTTTCTTTTAATTACAGCAATTTTCTTATTTTTAATACTCAGGTAAACTCCAACTAAACCCATAATAATGAAGGGGATACTTAGCCATTGACCCATATTCAATTTCATTCCGGCTTCAAATGCAACCTGATCTTCTTTAAGGAATTCGATAAAGAATCTTGCAGTAAAAATAAGCAAACAGATCAGACTGAAAAGCAAGCCCTGATAGTGTTCTCCTTTCTTCGACCAGTAAAGTCTGTATAGGAGAAAGAATATAAGCAAATAAACCACACCTTCGTATATCTGTGTAGGGTGTTTTGGAGCGACTTCATTATTCTGAAGGAAAACAAAGCCCCACGGGACAGTTGTTTCAATGCCATAAATCTCAGAGTTCATAAGGTTTCCCATCCTGATAAAGAAGGCTGAAAGGGCAACAACAATTGCGATACGGTCGAGTGTCCAAAAAAAATCTTTTTTCTCTTTTTTTCCAAATAGCCATACTGCAATCAGAATGCCTATTGACGCTCCATGACTTGCAAGTCCGCCATGCCATACCATTAAAATCTCCAAAGGATGCTTTAAATAATAGGCCGGTTCGTAGAACAGGCAATGACCAAGCCTTGCTCCAATTATTACCCCTAATGCCATGTAAATTGTTAACCTGTCAAGAACCGTTTCGTTGAGATTTTCATTTTTGAAGATCCGGTTCATAATTATATATCCGAAGAAAAAAGAGGAGGCAAAGAGTAATCCATACCATCTTACAGCGAAAGAACCTATTCTGAATATTTCCGGATTAACATCCCAGGGAACGATAGCTAAATGCATAATAAACATTTTATATTTGAGTCAAAGATAAAGATTTTTAAATCCATTAACCGCAAAGGTCGCAAAGGTTTATCGCAAAGGACGCAAAGTCTAAAATACCAAGTTTATGCCCCATGTCCGTTTGAAAGCCTTCGTTAAAATAGGTCAGTTATGCCTAAGGGGTAGTTGCCCCCTGCCACTGCGTGGCTGTCCCCCTACCTCGCTTCGCCGTAGCGGCTACGCAAAGGCGAAGAAGGGGGACTAATTCCCTGATATTTAGACAGATCACATTGGTTTCAGCAGGATTAGCCCCCCTTTAGGGGGGTTGGGGGGCAAAAAATGGCAGAATCACAAGGAAGAAGTTTCCTTTCATTTCATTGTTTAAACAATTCTTTCTTTAAAAAATGATGTAAGTTTGTAAAATACCAGAACCCGAAAGATTTTATGTTAAAGGGAAATTTTATTAAGCTGTTTACTTTTTTTTTCATCATATCTCTTGCAATAGCGTGTGCTAAAATAAGCACCCCTACAGGCGGCCCTACTGATAAAAAACCTCCTGTAGTATTAAAAAGTTTGCCTGCTAACAGTACAAAGAATTTTAAAGGAGAAGAGATTTCCATAACTTTTGATGAATATGTTATCCTTGATAATATAAACGAGAAATTTATGGTTTCTCCGCCCATGAAGAAGAAACCAAAGGTTTACGTAAAAGGAAAGAATGTTAATGTGGAATTTGAGGAGAAACTTAAAGACAGTACTACCTATACCTTATATTTTCTGGATGCAATCAGGGATTTAAATGCAAATAACATTCTCGATAATTACCAGTTTGTTTTTTCAACCGGACCAGTAATTGATTCGCTTTCTGTTACAGGAAATGTTTTTAATTCCTTAACCCTGGAAAGTCCCGAAAAAACTCAGGTATTACTCTATCGTAATCATGAAGATTCGGCTGTTATAAAAAGTTTGCCCGATTATATTTCGAGAGTAGTAGGAAACGGATATTTCAGGTTTGATCATGTAGCTGCAGGAAAATACAGACTTTTTGCTCTCAAAGACGACGATAACAGCAAAAACTACAACCGTACAGAAGAGCAGTTTGCATTTATGGATTCTATCATCACTGTTACTTCATCCGGCAACTACTTACCCCCGGTAAAAGATACCACAACAATAAAAGAGGAGACAAAACCAAAAGAGGCCTCCACTTCTAAAACAGAAGTTAAGAAACCTTTGGAACCTGTTCTGCTTACAGGACAATACAACCTGATATTGTTTCTTGCTTCAAAAAAAGATCATTATCTTTTAAAATCGTCAAGAGAAAGCAGATACATGCTTAACTATATTCTTTCACTGCCTCCGGGGGATATGAAAGTGGATTTTTTAATACCGGGAACTACAGACGACAAGTATTTCATTGAAGAGAGCCGGCAGAAAGACACATTAAATGTATGGCTTACAGACAGCACTCTCTATGGTAAGTCGCAGATTTCAACTATTTTAACTTATCCGTTTACTGATACCCTTGGAGTAATTGGTTACAAGCCTGATACTATTCCTATGAGATTTACAGCCCCGCCTGCTCCAAGAAGGGCCAAAACAAAAAAACCGGCATTCACATTCAGCACTAACTTTTCGAATGGGTTTTTAAAGCCAGGGGAATCTATTGTTTTCAGGTCGGAGACTCCATTCAGGCAACCCGATACATCAAGGATCAGATTTTATGAAATTATTGAGAACAAAAAAATTCAGATTCCTTATTCTTTTATCAAAGATACCAGCAATTCACGTAAATACACTCTGAATGCGAAATTTGTTCTTGGCAAGAAATATCTGTTTATCGGAGACAAAGGATCATTCGGTAATTTATATTTTGAGGAATCCGATTCACTGGGGACAAAATTTTCAGTAAAAGACCCCGAATCGTACAGCAAGGTTATTATTAATATTCGGAATTGTACCGGGAGCAGTATCATTCAGTTGCTTAACAATTCTGAAAAATTAGTTGCAAAGACTATTATAAAGAAAGATGGAAAGATTGAATTTCCACTTCTCGAGAAAGGATTATACCGTTTACGTGTTATATATGATATTAACGGCGACGGACTATGGACAACAGGAGATTTTATGCTCCGCAGGCAACCGGAAGCCGTTTCATACTTTCCTAAAGAACTCGATATTGATGCGAATTGGAATGTTGAGGAGGACTGGGATATCAGGATTCCTAATGTGAAGGATCCAAAGCTGAAGGAAAAACAAAAAACCAGCAGATAAGCAAATAACGAATTTATCTTAAAATATTTCAGAATGGAGGATGTAGTTGCAGGAATAGACATTGGCGGCACAAATACTGTTTTCGGTCTTGTTGACAAAGACGGGAATGTACTTGCTGAGAACAGGTTTAGAACTACGGATTATCCTGATATTAAAAATTTCATTTCAGCCATAGATATGGCTATTGGAAAGATGATGAAGGAAAAGTCAGGCATAAAACTTTCCGGAATAGGTATAGGAGCTCCAAATGCAAATTATCATAAGGGTACCATTGAACAGGCACCCAATCTTGCCTGGAAAGGTATTGTCCCTCTGGCCGGGTTAATGAGGGAAAAAATTGACGTGCCTGTTTCAGTAACAAATGATGCAAATGCTGCAGCTATAGGGGAAATGATTTTCGGCGGTGCAAAAGAGATGAAGGATTTTATTGTCATAACACTTGGCACAGGGCTCGGAAGCGGAATTGTAATTAACGGTGAACTTGTTTACGGTCATACAGGTTTTGCAGGGGAGCTGGGACATCAGATTATTGTTCCGGGAGGGAGAGCATGTGGCTGCGGACGTCAGGGCTGCTTTGAAACCTATGCTTCGGCATCGGGACTTGTAAGAACTGTATTGAATATGCTGAGCGATATGAGGGAGGATAGTTCATTAAGAGAAATTCCTCCTTCGCAGATTACCTCCAAACTGATTGTTGAGAAAGCAAATGAGAACGATCCGATAGCACTTGAAGCAATTGATTATACAGCTGAAATGCTTGGATTCGGAATAGCCAATGCAATTGCATTTTCAAGTCCTGAAGCTGTTTTCCTTTTTGGAGGGCTTGTGAAAGCTGGCAACATACTACTCGATCCCATCAGAGAGTATACAGCACGGAATATTTTTCCTATATACAATGGGACTTATAAAATATTACCATCAGCTATTTCAGAAAGCAACGCGGCAGTGCTTGGTGCTGCAGCGCTTGCGTGGAATGAGCTGAAATAACAGTTTAGTTTTAGTTATAATTGGTTTTTTATTGTATTTTTGGTTCTTTAAGTTCCGAAGTAAAGAGAAGCGGTAAAATGAAAACGGCCGAAATAAATAAAACAAAGATTAAATCCGGGTTTCCTGCGATGGAGGAAATATCGGCCTCTCTTGACAAAATAAAGGATCGTTTGTATATTGATTTATTAAACTGGGAAGGATATAAATACAAGCCCGAAGTAAGTGTGGCTATGTCGTACAGTGACAGAGAGCTCTTTCTTAAATACTATGTGACAGAGAAATATTTTAAGGCGGAAAAAACTGAACCAAACCAGATGGTATGTGAAGACTCGTGTGTGGAGTTTTTTGTATCGCCAGGGGAAGATGGAATCTATTACAACATAGAGTTTAATGCAATCGGAACATGTCTTCTGGGTTCAGGTACTGAAAGGGCTAACAGCACCAGGGTAAGTCCGGAGATTATTGCAGGAATCAGGAGGTTAACTTCTTCAGGAACCAAACCGATAACCGAAAAGAGCGGAAATTTTGAATGGAATATTACTGTTGCTATTCCGTTCAATGTCTTCTTTCGTCATAAGGTAAAAGACCTGAAAGGAAAGACATTCAGGGCAAATTTTTACAAGTGCGGCGACAAGCTTGAGGTTCCGCATTATGTAACATGGAATAAGGTTGGGACTGAAAAGCCGGATTATCATCGGCCGGAGTATTTTGGGGTTTTAAAATTTGTTTAATTGCCCCCCAACCCCCCTAAAGGGGGGCTAATACACGTTCTTTTTAATCAGGTGTTAATCAGACGATTAATTAATGCAATTATGCTTTAAATAAGTAATTGACGCAAAGAATAATCTTAAAAACTAACAACGAATTAACCCCCCTTTAGGGGGGCAGGGGGGCAAAGATAAAGAAGAGAAAACCTGGGCAGGGGGGCAAAAAAGGGTTGGTGGAGACGACAAGGGCAGGGGGCAAAAGGGGATTGGAGAGAACACTATCGCAGGGGGGCAAAGAAACTGGATAATTTAATTGATAAACAAGACAATATGATCAAAGGAAATGCACTAATCGGACAATCGGGCGGACCAACATCGGTCATAAATTCAAGCCTGGCAGGAGTTATTGAAACAGCAATGGCCTCTTCCTTTATTAAGGAAATCTATGGTATGCACTGCGGGATCGAAGGATTCATGCAGGAATGGCTGTATGATCTTGGAAAACAGCCAAAGAAGATTATTGAGGGATTGCGTCACACTCCCTCTTCAGCCCTTGGCTCATCAAGACATAAAGTTCAGGAAAAAGATCTTCCTGTTATTCTTTCAATACTGAAAAAATACGACATCAGGTATTTTTTCCTTATCGGAGGAAACGATACAATGGATACTATTCACAGGGTTGAGGCATATTGCAGGAGTGAGAAGTATGAACTTGTTGGAATAGGGATCCCCAAAACAGTCGATAACGATCTTTTCGGAACAGACCATACACCTGGTTTCGCATCGGCAGCACGTTCAAATATCCTCAATGTTATGCAGGCCGGTATGCTTGCACGCGACATGCAGAGAGTTGACCAGTTCGTTGTATACCAGACTATAGGACGGGATGCAGGATGGCTTGCCGCCGCTACAGCAATGGCTAAGAAAGACGAAGATGATGCACCGCATCTGATCTATGCTCCGGAATTCCATTTCAATACCGATAAATTCTTAAAGGAAGTTGAAGAGTGCAAAAAGAAGTACGGATGGGTTTCTGTAGTTTGCGGGGAAGGGCTAAAATTCGAAGACGGTTCGCCGGTGAGTTCCGCTAAAGCAAGAGATAAATTCAATAATATTGAGTTTGGAGCTATGGGAGGAGCAAGTGTGGGACTTGCACTTCATAGAATGATATCTGATGCTTTCGGATACAGGGGCGAGTTTCAGATTACAGAATCTTTAATTATGAGCGATTTTGTAAGGGCATCGAAAATTGATCTTGATGAGGCATATCAGTGTGGTATTGAGGCTATAAAGCTTGCAGAAAAAGGAGAAACCGGAGTTATGGTAACAATTGTCAGAACCTCGAATAATCCCTATAAAATTGAATTCGGGAAAGCACAGCTGAAAGATGTAGCTGTTTCTGCAAAACCAATGCCGCTTAACTATTTCAATCGAGAAGGCAATCATGTTTCCCCGCAATTTATTGATTACATGAAACCACTTGCAGGGGAGCTTCCTGAATTTGTCCGTCTTGAAAAGATCTTTGCGAAATCACAAAAATAAAGAAAGCATGAGTAGAGAATTTAACAAGGTTGTATTATCCATTCATGCCCATCCTGACGATGCTGAGGCCTGGAATGCAGGAGCTTTGAAACTTCTAAAGGATAAGGGATATAAAATCGTTATTGCTACACTTACATCCGGTGACCTCGGAGGATGTGATATGACTATGGAAGAGACTGCAAAACTTCGTACTGAGGAAGCAAAAAAAGCGGCTGCCGTGTTGGATGCCGAATATTATAATCTGGGTGGCACCGACGGGTTCCTCTTTGACACCAAAGAGCTGAGATTAAAGACAATATCGCTGATGAGAAAGATAAGAGCCGGGATAGTATTCACCCATCTTCCTACCGACTACCATTCAGACCACAGGACAACAGCAAACATTGTTGAAGTGGCAGCTATGGTTGCCTCACTCGGGACAGTTCCTGTGAAAGAAAAGGCTCTCGAAATTACCCCCCTTCTGTATCACTCTTCGCCACTTACATTATCAGATCCGCTTGGTTCTCAGATCCCCGCACCACATTTCTTTGTGGATGTTACAACAGCTGTTGAGGCCAAAAAAGAGATGCTTGGATGTCATATCTCACAGATTGAATTAATGAGGCATATGCACAAGATGAATGATTTCTTTGGGTATGTGCTCGAGGGCAACCGCAACTATGGGAGAATGGCAGGTGTGGAATATGCCGAAGTTTACTGGCAGCATCTTGGAGGGGGTTTCCAAAAGGAACCTCAGATTCAGAACGACCTTTCAGAATTTATTATAAATAAAATGTAAATGCTATGAACTTAAAAGAAGAAAAGTACAATAAGTATGCTCTTATCAGAGAGATGCTGGAGACTCCGGCGATAATTAAAAAATTCAAACCTGAAGCTGTCGCAGTGTTTGCCGACAAGGTTAAAAAAGCCAAAGGTCTGTTTCTTACAGGAGAGGGAAGCAGCAGGATCTTTCCTGCAAAAAGGGCAATTCAGGCTTCGCTTAAAAAAGGAGGTAAAACTCATGTAATAACTGAAGGATGTACTCAGGCTGAAGAATATAACCTGAGCGATTTTGCAGTTTTTGCAGCTTCAAATTCGGGCCAGACAAAGGAGGTTATTCGTCTGACAAGCGGTCTGAAAAACAAAAAGCACACATCAGTTTTTGGTATGACAGCTAATAAAGGGACCAAGCTTGAAAGTATTGTTGACGGAACCCATGTATTAAATTGCGGTAAGGAAGATGCTGTTGCTGCAACAAAATCAGTTATTGAACAGGGTCTTTTCTACGATGCAATTTTAAGGAATATTGCCGGGGAGAAGATGGAAGGATTGAATGACCTTGCAGACAAAACAGAACAGGCTCTTACTCAGAAAATCGATCCGGCCATTACAGAAATAATAAGCAAGGCAAGCATAATTTATTTTGCAGGAAGAAACAACGGTGTTGCAGAAGAGCTGGCTCTTAAAACAAATGAGATAACCCGTAAAAAATCTGCATTTCTTGAAGGAACATTTGCAGTACATGGGATTGAGGAGGTTATGGACAAGAGCGAAGTGCTGATCTGGATAGACCCGTTTCCTGCTGAACAGGAGAAATTTAATGAGTGCCTTGTTAAAGGAGTGGGGATGAATATAATTGCAGTATCATCAGCTAAAACAATGTTCCCGACAATGATTATTCCCGACGGCGGTGAATATGCTGAATATGTTCAGCTTGCAGCAGGCTGGAATATCCTTGTAGAAACAGGTGTTGCTTTAGGTATTAATCTCGATAAGCCTGTCAGGGCCAGAAAAGTAGGTAACGAATACATCCCGGGATAAGAAGTGCCTAAAGTACTTAGAATGCCTGAAGTACTTAGAGTACTTAGAGTGCCTAAAGTACTTAGAGTTACTAAAAGAATCAATTTCTGATTTTTAACTTTAAGTACTCCAAACTTTAAGTACTTTAAGTACTGATTTCTTTTGTAATTATTATATTTACCATTACAAATGTTATTATATTAACAATATGGCAAAGAAGGAAGTCGCAGTAGGTATTGATATTGGCGGAACGAATACAGTTTTTGGATTTGTTGACAGGCAAGGGAAATTACTGGCTGAAGACAGGTTAAAGACATCTGAGTTTGATGAAATTGAGGTTTTCGTTGCTGCTCTTTATGAAAAAATTAATGTTACCGGTAAAAAAATAGGTAATGGAATTGAGGTTGTCGGGTATGGAATAGGTGCCCCGATGGGGAATATCAATAAGGGTACAATTGAACACGCTGCCGGACTTCCGTGGAAGGGCATTGTACCTCTGGCTGAAATATTCAACACACATACAAGTCTTCCGGTAGTTGTAACAAACGACGCAAATGCTGCAGCCGTTGGTGAGATGGTTTACGGCGGCGCCAAGGGGATGAAGAATTTTGTTGTAATAACTTTAGGCACTGGCCTGGGAAGCGGTTTTGTAGTTGATGGCAAGCTCGTTTACGGACACGATGGATTTGCAGGTGAGATAGGACATACAGCAATTCGTCCGGGTGATTCAAACCGTGAGTGCGGATGCGGGAGAAAAGGGTGTCTTGAAACCTATGTATCGGCAACCGGATTGAAAAGATCGCTTCTGAAGATAATGGCTGACAGCATGAAGCCGAGTGAGTTAAGAAAATTCAGTTTTGACGAACTTGATGCTGAAAAGATACATGATGCAGCAAAGCGCGGAGATTTTCTTGCAAAGAGGGCATTTACTCACACCGGCAGAATGCTGGGGTTTAAACTTGCAGACGTTGTTGCACATACAAATCCTGAGGCAATTTTTCTTTTTGGAGGACTAGCCCTTGCCAAGGATCTTATTTTCGAGCCTGCAAAAGAATATATGGAGGAGAACCTTCTGAGTATATACAAGGGAAAGGTTCAGCTTCTTCCTTCGGAATTAAGTACCCAGAATGCTGCGGTATTAGGAGCAAGTTCCCTCATATGGACAAAAAAGGAATCATGAAATTAATATTGATGCAGTTTGATATTGCCAATTTTAAAGAAATACTTAATCATATTCTTGGTGTTGTTTTTATTTTGATCGTATTTGCCCTGGCATACGCATATCTTAAACCGCATCAGCTTCATAAGCGCAGACTTGTTTCAACACTTCTTCTTAAAATATCCTACCTCGTATATCTCATCGGCCTTCTTGTAATCATATATCTCTCAGCACTTGTGAAAGGAGGTCTTGAGGAGGTATTTTTTGGCATCGAATTCTTTGCTTTCCTTGTGGTTCTGTTTGTTCCCACAATTGGGATCTTTGCAAGAAAACTTGGTCAGTTCAGCAAGAAAAGAGAGGGATATAATTATTTTTTCTCAGTGGTTAATGTTCTTTCATTGATTGCAATACTTTTGATGTTTTTTATTTAAGAGAAAACAGTTTCGGAGTTTCCGGGATATTTAAAGTGGATCTATTATATTTTTGCATTATTTTATGATAATTTGCGTTGTAATTTAATACCTAATTTTTATGATTCAGGAACGCTTAATCGGATACATCGAACAAAGCATCAGACAAAACTGGGAGATTGAAGCTTTGTCGGATTATAAGGAAAAGGGATATACTTACAGGGAAATTGCAGAAAAGATCCTGAAATTTCACCTCCTCTTCCGGGAATCAGGAATTAAAGAGGGTGACAAAGTTGCTCTTGTAGGCCGCAATTCGGCCAACTGGTGTGTTACTTATCTGGCAACAGTAACATATGGGGCAGTAATTGTTCCCATCCTGCCAGATTTCAAACCAGAGGATCTTACAAATATTATTAATCATTCAGACTCAAGAGTTCTTTTTGTCGATGATAAAATCAATGAGACTCTTGATATTGCAAAGACACCTGCAATTGCTGGAGTACTTTCCCTTGACGACTTCAGGCTGATAATGTCTGTAAATCCAGCCGTAAGAACTGTCTTCTCTGCGTTGGAGGAAAAGTATAAGAATAATTACCCGGAACTTAAGAAAGAGGATGTTAAATTCTCTGATATTTCAAATGATAATCTTGCAGTAATAAGCTATACCTCAGGGACTACCGGCTTTTCAAAAGGGGTTATGATAACCCACAACAGTCTTGCCTGCAATGTAAGGTACGCTCAGAACAACATGCCTTTGAAACCTGGCGACCCGGTTGTTTCTTTTCTTCCGCTTGCACATACTTATGGCTGTGCTTTCGAATTTCTATTCCCCTTCACAATCGGGTGTCATATAACAATTCTTACAAAAACACCTTCTCCACAGATTCTAATTCAGGCATTTAAGGAGATCAGGCCAAGCCTGATACTTTCCGTACCTCTGGTAATTGAAAAGATTTTCAAGAAGCAGCTGCTTCCGGTTATCAGCAAACCGCATATGAAAATGCTACTTTCAGTGCCAGGGATTAACATTGTTCTACGTAATAAAATAAAGCAAAAGCTTACCGATACCTTTGGAGGGAGGTTCAAGGAGGTCGTTATCGGAGGAGCAGCCCTGAATGCCGATGCTGAAAAATTCTTCAAAAAAATTGGTTTCAGATTTACTATAGGTTATGGGATGACTGAATGTGGTCCGCTTATCAGCTATGCATCGTGGGACACAACAAAACTTGGTGCATCAGGGAGGGCAGTAGATACCCTGGAGGTTACTATCGATTCACCTGATCCGGAGAAGATTGTTGGAGAAATTATTCTTCGCGGTGAAAATGTTATGACAGGCTATTATAAAAATGAGAAGGCCACTTCCGAAATGATTGACGAAAAGGGATGGATGCACACAGGAGACCTTGGAATAATTGATAAGGACGGAAACATTTTTATTAAGGGAAGAAGCAAAACAATGATACTCGGACCTTCGGGCAAGAATATCTATCCGGAAGAGATTGAGGCAGTTATAAATAATAAAGATTATATTACAGAGTCTCTTGTAATATCTGTTGACAATAAGCTTATAGGACTTATTTATCCCGATTTTGAAATGATGAAGAGGGATAATATTTCAGAGGAGCAGCTAAACTCAATTCTTGATCGTACCAGGAAAGAGGTAAACGACAGGTTGCCTGAATTTATGGCGGTAAGCAAATACAGAATTCATCCTGAAGAATTTGCAAAGACACCAAAGAGAAGTATAAAGAGGTTTTTGTATACAAAAGAATAACCCCGTCGTTTTTGCCCCCTGCCCCCTAAAGGGGGTTTAAATCCCTAAAATGAATTAGCCCCACTTCAGGGGGGGTGGGGGGCAAAAGGGAGCAGGGAAGAAGGTATAAAAAAGTTGTTAAAACACACATTATTATGCAGTTATATGTTGTAATTGTTGCAGGCGGAAGCGGCAAACGTATGGGAGCAGAAATTCCCAAACAGTTTCTGGAACTGGCCGGAAGGCCGGTCTTGATGCATACAATTGAAAGATTCAAGGCTTTCGATGAGGCAATTGAAATTATAACAGTTCTCCCCGAGAATCAACTGCGCCACTGGTGTGAACTTCAGAATCAATATTCCTTTACTGTTCCGCAAACTCTTGTTAAGGGAGGTAAGCATCGTTTCTTTTCTGTAAGAAACGGACTTAAATTTGTTAACGCTCCGGGACTGGTTGCAATACACGACGGAGTAAGACCTTTCGTAAGTTTAGATACAATTAAAAGGTGTTTTGAAACTGCCGAAAAACTTGGTAATGCTATACCCACTATTTCCCCGACTGAATCGTTAAGGATCATAACCGAAAAAGGGAGCAATCCTGTTAACAGGTTTCATGTTAAGCAGATTCAGACTCCGCAGGTATTCAATGCTGAACTTATAAAAAAGGCATATTTGCAGGAATACAATCTGGAATTTACAGACGATGCAACTGTACTTGAAAAAATCGGTGAAAAGATAAACCTGATAGAGGGGAACAGGGAAAATATTAAAATTACAAATCCCGAGGATCTTCTAATTTCAACAGCCCTTCTTCCAACGATTTCCTGATTGTTTTTACCGTTGCACCTTTGTGCCGTTGTACCGTTGCACCTTTGTATTGTGTCTGGCAACAATTTTCATATCTTGCATAATAATTTTAAACTACTACAATGAAGGCTAAAATCATTATATTAATTTCAACTGTTCTGATATTTACAGCTTGTGCTGAACTGACAAATCTGTTAAAGACAGTTGGCCCTGTTCCTCTTACAGAAGAAGATGTTATCAGCGGACTGAAAGAAGCATTAACAACAGGTGCGAGGAATTCAGCTCAGAGACTTGCTGCAGAGAATGGTTATTACGGAGATGAAGCTGTTAAAATTCTGCTTCCTGATGATGCAAAAATAATACTGGATAATCTTTCTAAATTGCCCGGCGGTGACAAGCTTGTGCAGGATGTTGTTTTAAGGATAAACAGAGCCGCAGAAGATGCAGCAAAAGAAGCTGCACCTATCTTCATAAACAGCATTAAACAAATGACAATAAGGGATGCATTCAATATACTGAATGGAGCCGATAATGCTGCTACCGGATACCTCCGGACAACAACTTATACAGATCTTTATAGTTTGTATAAGCCTAAGATTCAGGCTTCCACAGAAAAAAAGATAGTCGGAAACATCTCAACAAAAGAGTCATGGGTTACTTTAACAGGGAAATGGAATAGTCTTGCAAATTCTGTTGCCGGCAGAATAGCCAGTCTCAAACCTGTAAACACCGATCTGGATGATTATCTTACTAACCGGGCCCTTACCGGAATGTTTCTGAAAGTTGAACAGGAAGAGCTTAAAATACGAAAAGATGTATCTGCAAGAGTCTCTCCGCTTCTCCAGAGGGTATTTGGAAGTCTTGACAGTAAAACCAAATAAGATATTATTACTGAATAATGTTTGACCGACCTGTACATAATTATAAAGGCCTTGAAGTAAGGGTTTCTGACCATGCAAATGAGGGAATTATAGACATTCTGAGTCATGCTATACAGGGTTCTGAGGGAGGGTTGAGGTTTTCACTTCAGAATATTGCACCACGTATTGCGGCCTACAAAGACAGAATCAGGTTTGTTTCCCTGTATAAGAAAAATCAGATAATGGGAACTGTCGGTTCCTGTTACAGGGTATCAGGCCAGGGCAACCTGCGGTATCCTACTTCATATCTGCGATATCTTGCTTTTCAGACTACTTATCAGTCTGATCTCTCATGGAGAGAAAGAAGAAAGGCAAGGAAGAAACCAGAGAAAGATGACAGCTTTAAACAGAAAACTCTTGAAATATTCAGCAAGCCTCATTTGCTTGATCTTAGTGATGTTTTTGAAGGAGATAAGCATGTTATGTTTGCTTTTGTTGAGAGTATGAATGAGAGGTCTAAGAATATCGTTCATCAGGCCGGTTATGAGTATGTCAGATCATTTCTGACAGTTGCTTTCAGCCGGTTTTCTCCAAAACCCGATCAGCGGGTAACAAAACTAAGGACAGAGGAAAAGGAGAAGATGGAATCACTTTTAATGGAATATTACAGGGATTACTCTTTTTTCAGTACAGATTACTCATTTTATGGTGACAATTATTATGTGCTGAAAGAGGGCGATGAGATTATTGCAGGGGTAAATGCAATACCCTCAGTATATAAAGTTTATGATGTTCCGGGAATCTGGGGCTGGGTTATGATGAGGGTTCTTCCGAAAACCCCTTACTTCAGGCGATTGTTCAAGCCGGGCGAATTCAGATATCTGGTCTTCGATGCAATTTATTGCAAAGAGGGAAAAGAGGCTCTGCTCGCAAATCTGTTTGACTCAATCTGTGCTTCAGAAGGATATAATACCGGACTGACATGGCTCGATGACAGAAGCAGCCTGTTTGATAAAATCAGGAGCGGAGTAAAAATGGGTGCACTGAACAGGATGCTTAATGCAAAACCAGGATTGGTATATACGAGGTTTCTGAATCTTTCGGAATATGAAAAGGAAGCTTTTTACAATGCACCTGCTTATATTTCGGGGTTTGATTTTTCTTAAATATTTGCCCCCCAGCCCCCCTAAAGGGGGGTTAAATCCGTTGAAAAAATGGAATATCAGATATCATTTATAGTCCTTTGCGTTCTTTGCGGAAAAACTTTGCGCACTTTGCGGTTAATGGATTTCATTCAATGCATAAAACAAAATATCTCTCTATGAAAAAACATATAATAATTATTCTTATTTTTTCTTTGTTCTTTCAGGCTCAAAGTATTGTTACTGCACAGGAATCTGCAGCAGAGAAAGAGAGCCGAATGCAATGGTTTAAGGATGCAAAACTCGGCATTTTTATCCACTGGGGAATTTATGCAGTAAACGGCATTGACGAATCATGGTCATTCTTTAATGGGTATATATCGTATGATGACTATATGAAGCAGCTTAATGGTTTTACAGCCGCTAATTATAAACCCGAAGAGTGGGCTTCTCTAATTAAGGAAAGCGGAGCAAAGTATGCTGTACTGACATCAAAACATCACGATGGGGTAGCTCTGTGGGATACCAAAATGGGGGAGCTGAGTATGGTGAAAAAAACACCTGCCAAAAAAGATCTTGTAACTCCGTTTGTAAACTCACTGAGAAAGAACGGAGTGAAGGTTGGGATTTACTATTCACTGCTCGACTGGTCCAATACTGATTATCCGAACTTTACAGGTAAGGAGAAGAGATATACTGATGACACTGTAAGGTGGGCTCGGTTTGATAAATTTAATCACGGTCAGATTGCTGAATTAGGCAAAAACTTCAACCCCGATCTTTACTGGTTCGACGGTGACTGGGAGCAGAGCGCAGAAAAGTGGAGGGCTCCGGAAATCAGGAAAATGATACTTGACAGAAACCCTTCGGCAATAATAAACTCAAGGCTGCAGGGTTACGGTGATTATGCCACCCCTGAGCAGGGACTTCCGGTTGGCAGGCCAGCAGACAAATACTGGGAGCTCTGCATGACTATTAACGATTCATGGGGATATCAGCAGAATGACAAAGAATTCAAATCCCCTGAACAGATAATTAAAATATTTGCAGAATGCCTTTCAAAGGGAGGTAACATGTTGCTCGACATTGGACCAAAAGCTGACGGTACAATCCCGCCTGAGGAGGTTACTGTTCTTAAAGAACTGGGCAGGTGGACGAAGAAGAATTCTGAAGCAATTTACGGCACAGAGGCAGGGCTACCGGCAGGATATTTCTATGGACCTTCAACTATTTCGAAGGATAGCACAATGCTTTATCTTTTTATTCATGGCAATCCAAAAGGACAGGTTATGCTCGAGGGGGTGAAAAACAAGATTAACAGGATTTATACAGTTGGGAACGGAACGAAACTTTCTTATAAGGAATACCTTAAACCCTACTGGAGCAGTAGTGCAGGGTTGTTTTTTATTGATGTGCCGGATGCTGTTCTGGATGAATATATTACAGTTTTGGCAGTAGTTCTTGACGGGAAGCTGAAAATTCAACAATAAAATACAAATACTATCTCTGTGTAACTCTGTGAATCCTCTGTGTATCTCTGTGTAAGTTCTTAATTTTCAATAGTTACACAGAGGAAAACAGGAGAAGACACAGAGAGCCACAGAGGAAAGATGAAACGTTATGAAAAAACTTTATTATTTATTTTTTGTTCTGTTAATTGTTTCACAGCAGAATATTTCTGCACAGGAATCTGAAGGCAGATATGTACCGGAAACAGATCCTCTTGTTTTGGAAAAACTTGAAAAGTGGCAGGATCTGAAGTTTGGTCTGCTGATGCACTGGGGCACCTACAGCCAGTGGGGAATAGTTGAATCGTGGTCAATATGTGCAGAAGATGAAGGCTGGTGTGTGAGAAAGAATCCCGATTATATTGAGTATAAAAAGGATTACGAAAACCTGCAGACAACGTTTAACCCGGTCCAGTTCGATCCGGCTAAATGGGCCAAGGCTGCAAAAAATGCAGGGATGAAATATGTGGTTTTCACAACCAAACATCATGATGGGTTCAGCATGTTCGATACGAAGCTTACTGACTATAAGATAACAAGCGCGAAGACCCCTTTTCATACAAACCCGAGAGCAAACATTGCAAAGGAGATATTTAATGCATTCAGAGCTGAAGGTTTATGGGCAGGAGCATATTTTTCAAAGCCCGACTGGCATAATGAGAATTACTGGTGGCCCAACTTTGCCACCCCCGACAGGAATGTTAATTATGATGTAACCAGATATCCTGAGCGTTGGGAAAATTATGTTCAGTTTACACAGGGACAGATTATGGAACTTCTGGGAGGGGACTATGGGAAAATAGATATACTCTGGCTCGATGGTGGGTGGGTGCAAAAAATGTCTAAGGAGGAGGTAATGAAAGAGATAACATCGCCTGATTATAAGTTTATAAGAGTACAAAACCAGGATATCAGAATGGATGAGCTTGTCGTAAAAGCCCGGCAGAAACAGCCCGGACTCATCGTTGTTGACAGGGCCGTTCATGGAAAGAATCAGAACTACCTGACGCCTGAAAACCGTGTACCTGCAAAGGCACTGGAATATCCATGGGAATCGTGCATAATTGCCGGAGGGAGCTGGTCGTGGCTGCCTGATGCAAAATACATGAGTGGTAAAAATGCCGTTCAGCTGCTTGTAGATATAGTCGCAAAAGGTGGGAATCTTCTGTTCAATATTGCTCCGGGACCGCAAGGACAATGGCATGATGAGGCATACAGGTTGCTTGACGATATTGGTATCTGGATGAATGTCAACAGTGAGGCAATTTACGGAACAAGAGCTCTTGCTCCATATAAAGAGGGGAAGGTTTGCATCTCTAAGAAAGGAGACAATACCATTTATATATATTATATGGCTGATGAGGGGGAAAAGATGCCGGCTCAAATAACCATGTCGTCATTCTCTCTGCCTGCTGGTGCAAAAGTTAAGATGCTTGGAACTGAAACATCATTGAAGCTGGCAAAGACAGATAAAGGCTTTAGCATCGCTATCCCTGAAAAAATCAGGAAATCTCCTCCATCAAAGTATGTATGGGTTGTTAAGGCTACTTTTTGAATACTGTTTCTTCTCCAGTATAAACATTATGCCATCCATGGACGTGTGCGCACTTTAGCTTTTGCGAAGGCATCGAGTGCTATATTGACATCTTCAACAATCTGAAAGTCGTACATTCCCAGACAGACAAAATCGCAGCCGTTTTCGTAGGCATATTTCAATCCAACTTCAGGAGTAATAGCTCCTGCTGCCAGGACCTTAAAGCCAATCCATGGCTCTTTGAGTGTTCCCATAAAACGGATTGTCTCTGCAGGGTCAAAATCGAAATAGTTGTCTTTCCACTCCTGTTCTGATTTTGCTGACCAGTATTCATGGCTGTGACAAGTTTTAACCCAGAAGTCGGGCTTGAGTCCGTGTTCAACACATGCCCTTATAGCCTCTATTCTGTGTGCCCCGATTCCGGCTGGTTTACCGTTTTTACGGATTTCTTCAAGTCCTTTACCTATAAGATCCAATCTCTCTGCGACTGTTCTTTTCTTGGGATCGTCCCAATCGGGGCTTGCCCAGCGGTCTGTTATTTCGCCCTGGCAGTACAAAGCATCCCAGTCGGCAGCAAGCGAAAGTTCAATCCCTTTCTGGAAATCGAGGTTAGTACCGCAATCGGAGATGAATTTTATTTTACCCCTGAACTCATGCTTATATTTCTGAAAGATCCTGCCCATCTGAGGATTCGAAATGATTGCATTTATTCCGCATTTTTCACCGAGGGCAAGAGTTTGCATAACTTTTTCGTCTGTGTGATATGTTTTTACAAGCTTGGATACATAAATAAGATCACGGGCATGTGCCCATCCGCCGATGAGGTTTCCGCCCATAATAAGTCTGCTAAGCTCCCATTTTGCAGGGTTGCCATTTTTATCTGTATAGTTAATTACTCCTTTTGGGACTTCACCTTTCAGATCTTTTAAAGAGGTGTAGTTGAATTTAAGCAATGTTGATCCGGAGTTTGCATCCATTCCGTCGAGCTTCAGAAGCTTTTCTTCAAAACTGTCCCATTTGTTTTTTCTGTAGAGAGCATAAGCAAACACCCCGATTGCAGGAACCGATATCAGGTTTCTTATTGCCTCTCGTCTGTCGAGACCGTTTTTATTGTCAGCTGGCAGATCTGCAACAGGTTTTCTGGCTTTTTCATTTTTCCATTTAGCATAAAGGCGGTCGAGACCAAAAAGGTAATCGGACGAAAGAAATGCAAAGGCAACCAAAACAAGTAATTCAATCAGGTTTTTATTTACCCACAGGTAGCTTCCTTCGACGGGGACGCTTATCATATATCCGGGAATGGGAGGGTAGGCAACAAAATAGAATAGCAGCATAAGAGCTCCTCCTGCGCTTGCCCAGCGGGTGAATAAGCCGAGTATAAGACCGATCCCAATCAGAGACATTCCCCAGATATTTAGAAAATCAACTATTGAAATTATTCCTGCATTACCTGCCATCCAGTTGAAGACCGGTGCAAAGATCCATCTCGATCCTGCGAGATAGCCTGCAGAGGTCCATGTACCTGAGGCAATTTTTGCTATACCTTCATACAGGAAATGCCAACCAATAGCTATTCTTACTATTACAAGAAGATAGATATGAATTGAGCCAGAGCCGGTTTTTAGTTTCATCGGAATTAATTTACGGGTAACTTTAATCAGGTTAAATATAAAGAAAATTATCTTTCCAGAAAACCTCCAAGAAGAGATCCTCCCTCTTTTCCCCTGTTACCTCCAAACGGGGCTAGAGCTCTGATCAGTTTTCTTATTGGCATAGACTGGAGCCACACCTTTCCTGTGCCCCGCATTGTGGCGAGGAAGAGTCCTTCGCCTCCGAAAACCATAGATTTAAGACTTCCTGAAGTTTCGATATTAAAGTCGAGAGTTGGTTCAAAGGCAACTACACATCCGGTGTCGATTCTCAGGGTTTCGTTATTAAGCTGACGTTCAATTACTGTACCTCCGGCATGAATGAATGCTTTACCGTCTCCCTCGAGTTTCTGAAGAATGAAACCTTCTCCGCCAAGTAAACCTGCTCCGAGACGCTGATTGAGCTGAATTGAAAGTTTGGTGCCCATAGCAGCGCACAGGAAACCATCTTTCTGTACAATGAGCGTATTCCGGATCTGATTAAGGTCCACGGGAATGATCGTTCCCGGATATGGTGCAGCAAAGGCAACCCTGCTTTTTCCCGTTCCCTGATTTGTAAAGTGCGTTATGAACAGCGATTCGCCTGTGATTATGCGCGATCCGGCAGAGAGTAATTTTCCCATTAATCCCTGGTTGGGATTTGATCCGTCGCCCATTTTGACTTCAAAAGTTATTCCCTGCTCCATGTAAACCATGGCACCGGCTTCAGCAATTACTGTTTCTCTTGGATCGAGCTCAATCTCAACGAACTGGATATCGTCGCCGAAGATCTTGTAATCAATTTCATGTGATATCATTGGATTTTAGTTTAAGATTATTTCTTATTAAATAGCTGTAAGATAAATTTGCAAAATAGTATTAATTTCTTCTTTTAATATCCTCTATCAGTTTTTCAAATTCCTTTGTTTCCTGCCTTACCTGAACAATAAAACTGTTTTCATCAACATCCCCCAATGCGGCTTTCATTTCATCAATGTTTCTGAAGGTGATATGGCGAAAGTGATTATCAAAATCCTTTTTACGCGACAGATAAACATTTTCACTTACATAATTCTGAATTTTTAATGCCTTATCCAGGACAGAGATCCATTCATCTTTTGTAAAATTATCTTTTTTAAGCAGATAGGAAAGAGTTGCAAAAGCGTGTTTTTGTTTGTCAAGAGAATATTTATTCCAGAGATCATCGTACCTGTTATGAATCTCATTCCAGGATTTGAGTTTCCCTTCTGCAATGTCCTTCCGAAGCGTATCCACATCTGTGTGGTGCATAATTTGTCCGCCAAGATTTATCCATTCTGTGTGTCTTTCGTTTTTCATAACGAGGCACATAGAAGAGAATGTAGCTTTTTTATCGGCGCTCATAAATTCAAGGAGATTCTTTATTGAATAGTAAAGCAGCATATCGCCATAAGCATGATATGCATGCCATGGTTTCAGAATTACCTGCTTGCGCTTTGTGTTCTCCATTTTTTCACCGAGAATTTCGAGAGGTCTAAGATCTTCTTCCCTGCCGGATAAAAGTCTTCTGCCGGCATCGGCAAGTTCATCGTCACTTGTGGAGGTTGAAAAAGTGTTATTTTGCCTCAGGCTGGCTTTGGCGGTCCATATTTCAAGAAGCCTTCGGGCATTTATTATCTCTTCAATTGTATCAGGAGCAAATGTTTCGAATTCAATGTGCTGCACTTTATTCACCCGTTTATCGCGGTTCTTGAATTTCCATGAATTACGTGCAAGGGCAAACATATTATACATCCACCAGAAAGCTGGCATAATTTCGAGTTGATCTTTCGAGACATTGTTATTCAGTAGAGAGAAGGGCAGCATTATATCGAGTTCTGCAGGATAATCGGCTTTGGAAAGCAATACAAATGATGCAAAGCGGCTTGAGTGTTTTACACTAGTGCACAATCCGGGCCAGAATCCCCTTCCGGCCTGTATTTCATTATCATTTGCACGGCTGTTGTGATTTGATCCTATAGTGGCGCCGGCTGCCATATTGCTCTGACCCATAACAACAGAGGCGATAAGAAAGGAGTTATTATGATGCTGCTCGTGAGCAGGGAAAATGAGATTATTAAGCACCTCGCAGCAAGATATTGTTGAATTATCACCTAAATATGAATTGATCAGCCTTGCTCCATATTTAAGACTGGAATTATTGCCCAGAATAAACTTTACAGCTTTACAGCCATAGAATATATGGCATCCATATCCAATAATCCCGTTTACAAGTTCAACCCCTTCTCCTATTTGTGTAGGCTCTTCCCCGGATGAATTAATTGTAAGATTCTTTAATTTATTGGCACCCTTTATGTAACAAAATGGTCCAATCTTTACATCTTTAAGAATTAGAGAGTTTTTAATGACGGACTGTGAGCCGATAGTTCCATAATAACCTCTCTCGTTATCAAAACTTTCCTGAGTAATCTTTTTCAGGTTAGCCTGCATGGCAGAATCGTCAACATACTTGGCCCACAGATAAGCATCTGCTGTTATCATCCCATCGAAAGGAAGAACCCTTCGGCAACCTGATTCATTCATAAGATCTATCCATGTTCTTACATTTTCAGGTTCACCCTTCTTGACAATACCATTTCCGAACTTTGCATGATCGGTGGTATTCATCTCCTGTATATTGAAGAGGATGCAGCAATCGCCAATTATATAATGCGCCATGTAATGCACATTATGGATTGCAACATCGTCTCCGATATCGCAGGATATAATGAGACTATTGGTTATTCCGGAAGGTACTCTCAGGTCGTGATGCTGAAGAATGACATTCCTCAGGCATCCTATCCTTACAAGTCCGAAAAATCTTGTGTTTTTTATCTGGTTTGTATCAAACTGATCTGTAACCAGTATTTCATCCCAGTTATCAGCAGTATTATCGTTTTTTACCAGCCTCTCAACCTCATCTGAACGAAGATTACGCCAGCCCGATTCAGGGGTAACAGACTGTTTATTGCGCTGGAAGAATTCATCCCTGCCATCTGTTAGATATTCAGACGGGATGAAGTTTTTTCCTATATTTTCCGGAGGGATTATTAATACTCTGTCCATAATCAGGATGTTAAAAATGTTTGGTTAATATGGCTTAAAAACATAAAGTTAAATTATTGCAGGAGAATTATTGTAATAATTGATCTTATTCTTAGACTCTCAGGGAAGAAAAAAGTCTGCACCCTAACCTTTGCTATAGCTATGGTTGCTGAAGAATGTTGTACAGTAGTTTTGCAGGCTTTGCCCACCGTAGCCCGACGAAGATTTAGCGATGTGAAATCTTACTGAAAAGAAAAAGCCCTCCTTCGCTAAAGCTTCGGAGGGCGAAGGTGGGTTGTACTGGAATCGAACCAGTGACCCCTACCCTGTCAAGGTAATGCTCTAAACCAACTGAGCTAACAACCCTTTGAATGGCAAAAGTAATAAAATATCTTATTTTTCAATATGCAGAGTAATTTCTCTTTTATTCGAAACTCAGAGTCTTTATCTCTGATGAAGTTGTTGCTCTGAATGTCTTTCTTATACCTGATTTATTTTCTTTGCAGGATTGATTAACTTTACATTCAGAAAGAGTCAGTGAAAATGGGTTACAAACTTCCAAATATTAAAAAGATAAGTCCGATTGATGTGCCCTGTAAGAAGGCAATATATAATTCCCCTGAGGATGCACAGGATATGTTAACCCATATCCGTGAGACAAGAAGTGTCAGAGAGATACAGGTATATAAATGTACCATCTGTGGATTCTGGCACCTGACAAGCAGTAAGAAATAAGTGAGGATATCTCGTCAAATCAATTAACCGCTAATGTCGCAAAGATTCTTCGCAAAGAACGCAAAGAACACATTAGTCGCGTATTATCTTTGCGTACTTTGCGCCTGCTTTGTGTACTTTGCGGTTAACCAATAAAGCTTATTTGATTTCGCGGATTTTGATATTACGGAACCAGACAGGATAACCATGATCCTGGAGACCAATGAAACCCTCTTTTGAGATGCCTTCGGAAAAGCCAGGAAATGTCCTGAACTTGCTGTTTGCAACGAGAGCGTCCCATGCCGGAGTCCATAATTCATATTCAACAACCTTAACACCGTTCTGAGTATGAGTTACTTTGCCGTTTTCAACACGAATAACGATTGTATTCCATTCACCTGCAGGATTAACAGTTTTAGGATCTGCTGCAATCATATCGTAGAGTGAGCCTGCCAGGTGGCTTGCAATTTTATTATCGCTTGCATCAACATTGTCAAGAACCTGAATTTCTGGAGAAGCATAATAAATCGGTTTCCCCGGGACTTCCCTTACATTGAAGAAAATGCCGGAGTTAGCCGATTTGCTTACCTTCCAGTCAATCGACACCTCGAAGTTTTTAAACTTCTTTTCACCATACAGAATATCTCCGTCAGCGCCTTGTCCTGGCTTTTTGCCTTCGCCGGTGAATACTTTCATTGCCTGATCGTCAATTACCCAGTTAACAGGCATTGCAGTTCCGTTGCACTGACGCCATCCTGTAAAATCTTTACCATTAAACAGGAGAACCCAGCCATCTTTCTTCTCTTTCGAACTTAGTTTATTTATGTCCTGTCCTGAAGCAGAAAGAGAGAATAGCATTAATGCTGCTAATGATAGAATAATGTTTCTTTTCATAATATATTTTGTTGGTTTGTTTTCTGATGCAAATTAGTAAAAAATATCCCTTTGTGATTCTTTGTGTAAACCTTTGTGTTCCTTAGGGGTAAAAAATAATTCAATTAACCACAAAGGGACACTAAGGATCTCACGAAGGACTCAAAGGTAAAAGAAGAAACGTAATCCCGGAACTTGAATCAGTAAATTTTATTGGTATCTGGAACATCAATAAAATAAGCTTATTGCGATAAATGACTAAAACAATAGTCATTATTGTTGAAAAATATTTGCGTGACTATATAAATAGTCATATCTTTGTGGGGAAGGATTGAAATAACGGCAACCGGGTTAAGGTGACCGACGTCCGGCAATTATTTTACAAGCCGCATGCCGCGAACCGGAAGCCGCGAACCTAAGTTAATTTTGACAACAGAATAAGGATTGCTTATCCTGCTCTGAGAGATCGAAATGACCGAATAAAAATTAAGTTTATGCAATTAACAAAAGCAGAAGAACAGGTAATGCAGATATTATGGGACATGAAAGAAGGTCTTGTAAAGGATATCCGCGACAGTTTTGACGAACCGAAACCTGCTAGGAATACAGTATCAACTGTAGTCAGGGTACTTGAAAAGAAAGGATTCGTAGGGCATAAAGCCTATGGAAATGTTTACCTTTATTATCCGTTAGTATCAAAAAGCGATTATTCGAAGAGTCAGCTTTTCGGACTTATGGAGGGTTATTTTGATAATTCATTTCCGGCAATGGCAACATTTTTTGCCAGGGAAAAAGATCTTTCACTCAGAGAACTTGAAGAACTTCTTGATGATACCCGTAAGGAACTGAAAAGAGATAAAAAAAGAAAGTAATGGAAGCATTCGGACTCTATCTTTTAAAGTCAGTAATATGGCTTACCGGTTTTGCGCTGGTATATTTTTTATTTTTAAGGAATGAGCGCTTCTTTTTTCTGAACAGGATTTTCCTGCTCACAGGGATTCTGATCTCATTTTTTCTTTCATTCTTTTCAGTTCATTATATAGTTAACCTGACCCTTACTCCTGAACTTCAAACCGGCAATCTGTCTGTGATTGGTGTGCAGGAACCAAAAACTGATACGGTTTTGGATCTGAAGTTTTTGCTTGGAATTTTGTATGCATCAGGGGTTATATTTATTGCTTTTGGTTTGATAAAGCAGACCAGGGCCATAATAAGATCCATTAATAAGGCAAATGTTATTACCGGTAATCCGGTTAAACTTATCAGGACTTCTGATTACTCAAGTTCATTTTCATTTTTCTCCTATGTTTTTGTCAATCCTTCAATTTCAGACCGAGAAACCAGTGAGATTGTGATTCATGAGCTTGCGCACATCAGGCAAAGACACTGGTTGGACCTTGTTCTTGGTCAGTTACTTTGTGCAGTACAGTGGTTTAATCCTGTAGCATGGATTTACATCCGTTTTATAAGGCAGAACCATGAATATCTGGCCGATGAGGTTGCGCTGCAGCGCACTTCAGATCCGGCTGTTTACAAAGCAACTCTTCTTAATCAGATTGTTGGCGTTCCTGTTATCAGTCTGTCAAATTCTTTTAATTACTCAATTAACAAAAAACGATTTACGATGATGAAAAATATAATAAGTTCGCCTTACAGAAAGATGAAGATTCTGTTTATCCTTCCGGTTTTTGCAATTGTTTTATATGCTTTTGCAGAACCGGAATACAGATACGAGCCTTCGGCTGAAAAAGCAGTTGCAAAAGTTTCATTTCCTGAATTACAGACAAAAGAGGTAAAAGGAATTATTAGGGAAAAAGGAGCCAAACCCCTTCAGGGAGCTGCTGTTGTTATTAAGGGTACAACAATAGGTACAATGACAGATTCCAAAGGGAGTTTTAAAATAGCAGATGTACCGGACAATGGTTCCCTTATCATTAGTTACGTTGGGTTTAAAACCAGGGTTGTAAAACCAGTCTTTAATTCCGAAATGGCAATTCAGATGATAAGAGACACTGTTACTCTCGGAGTTGTAGGAATGCCTCCACCTCCACCTCCTCCGCCACCACCTACAAGGGAAGTTAGTAATAGTAATGGGGGTATTCCTCCGCCACCCCCACCCCCTCCCCCCGGAGCAGGAATCAGGGTAGGGTTGGAAGGTAATTCCCATCCGCCAATGCTTTTAGTTAATGGTTTGGTAAGTGATCTTAAAATAGAACAGATAGATCCAAATACAATCGAATCGATAAATGTTATTAAAGACGAATCGTCTAAAGTACTGTACGGAGAAAAAGGTAAGAACGGGGTGCTAGAAATAATGCTGAAACCGGGGACTAAAATGCCTGATCCTTATGCTCCAATCACAGTTACAGGTTATAAAACAATGTCTGATAATGTGGGACAGGCTGATTTTAGTAATTATAAGGATAAGATTCAGGGTAATCCTGTTTATGTTATAGACGGAGTTGTTAGTGAAAAGAAAAGTCTTGATAACATTGATCCAAATGATATTGAATCAGTGAATGTCCAGAAGGGGATCAAGGCGACTGATAAATACGGTGAAAAGGCAAAGGATGGCGCTATTGAGGTTACTACAAAGAAGAAAAATTTCCAGACAAAATCTGACTTAAATGAAGTGACCGTCGTAGGGTACGGCAGCAAACAATCAATAGTCGTTACAGAAGAAATGCCGATGTTTCATGGCGGAGAGGAAGCGATGCAGGCATGGATTTCAGATAACCTTGAATATCCAGGTGATGCTATAAAAGCAAATAAAACAGGACAAGTTTATGTGACCTTTGTTGTAAGCAGTACTGGCAAAATAAAGAATGTTAAGGTTAAAAAATCAGTGTATCCGTCAATTGATGCTGAAGCTGTAAAGGTTATCAGTAACATGCCTGACTGGAAACCAGGGAGCCAGAATGGCAAACCAGTTGATATTGACTATATGCTTCCGGTAAACTTTGATTTCAATCAGAAAGTTTATTTGAATAAAAAGTAGAATTTCTATTACGTAATATGAAAGTGCGGATCAACTGGTCCGCATTTTTTTATTGGAATTATTTTGAAATGTATCCGCTTGTAATCCGGATATTAAGAGATTTATTATTGTCTGTGTTGAGGTTAGCACATACAGTTATAACCTGATTATCGTCGTGATAAACCTTGCAGTTTTCTTTTATAATTGCTGTATCAGGCTCAAAACCATAATCTTCCAGGGAATTATAGATCTCAGCCAGATTCTCTGAAGTGGCTGTAACTGCAGACGATATTACATAACCAATAATTGAAGGATTCTGCAAATCTCCTCCTTTATCTGTGAAGGAGGCCCAGTTCAGATCGGCCTGCTGTGGAGGTGAAAATTTAAGGCTGCCAAAATCGCCGGCAAGAGCCATTAGGATTTTAACTTCCGGAAACCTCACTTCAAGGGGCTCGGTTCGTGTATAAATCTGTTCTCCTTCATTAAAGATCAGAGTATCGTTTCTAAGTGTAAATCTGTAGGATGAAGAGTTACCGTTATCAGAAACTATAAGAAATTTATCATTCAATATTTTCCAGGTCCCAAAAACAGCTGGATGCATGTTAAGTGTCCCTACAAAAATATAGCTGTTGGAGTCTTTGAGAAAGCTGTATGCATCGAGATCCCCTTTTACAGTGTACCATTCACCAATAAATGAATCAGCCGGATAAGAGCCGCTTTGATGTTTACAGCAGGTAATAACAGTTGAGATAATTGCTGCAGAGAGTATCAGTGCAGGGCTTTTCATTTGTCTCGTTATCAGGTAACAGGTGTTGGTTTCTTTTTTCGGGTTCTGAGAACCTTCAGGACTTCTTTTTTGATTTTTACAACTACTTTTCCGGAAATCTCCAGGGGCTCTCCGTCGATATGGAAACGTGTTTCGTCCGTTTCAATAATAATCTCCTTGTCAGTCGTAATATGTCTTACATATTTAGATTTGTTTATTCTTTTGGTAAAAAGTCTTATAACGAATATTGCACCGAATATTTTCGGAAAAGGTTTAATAAGGACAAGGTCAATCTTACCATCATTGGGGAGGGCCTTCGGAGCGATAAAGGCATAATTCCCGAACTGTCGAGTATTTGCAATAGTTACTACAAATAGCTTTTCGGAGATTACAAGTTTGCCATCAATCTTGATATTAACATGAAAAGGTCTTAGTTGCAGGAATGTCTTCATGGTTAGCCAGATATATGGCAGAAATCCGCGAAGCTTAAGTTCATTGAATGAGTGGGCAACAAAACTGTCGAGGCCAATACCTGCAACATTGAGACAGAGTTTGTTGTTTATCTCAATAACATCGATATCCATACTTTCGCCCTTCTCAATATTTGAGAGCAGGGCGCGGATATTCATACTGAAACCGAATTCCTTTGCAAAGCCATTTCCTGACCCAAGAGGAAGTACTCCGAAAATTTTATCCTTTCCAACCAGTTCTGTTGCGACAGAATGTACTGTTCCGTCTCCCCCTACGGCAATAAAAACCGAATGATTATCAATGTTTTCCTTTAAAAGCTCCTCAGTATGGTCGATGTTCAGGGACCTAAGACACTTAAGATCGTTCTTTCGCCTGTCTAGCTCCTTAGATATCAGGAAATTAACCGGCTGAACTCCTGCATTAGGATTCAGGATAAAAAGAGGGTTGTTATTTTTTTCGGCAGAGGGCGAATTCATGCCCAAATTTACAGAACTTTTTATCAATGTATGATATGTACCATACAAGTTGTTCCATAAAGCATCATAATTAAGTATTTCACATCCTTTTTAACCAATTCCTCTGGTATTGTATTAAGATCCTTAGTGACCCTTAGTGAATACCTTAGTGTCCCTTTGTGGTAAAAAAATCATTTAACCACAAAGTAACACAAAGGAAAACACAAAGGAACACGAAGGGAAAAACAATATGACTTTCCGGGATATCAATCTATTCCATAAACGGATATTTAAAGTCTGTAGCAGGGATGAGGGTTTCTTTGATTGTCCGGGGACTGACCCATCTTAAAAGGTTAAGGTGGCTGCCGGCTTTATCATTAGTTCCGGAAGCTCTGGCACCGCCGAATGGCTGCTGTCCCACCATTGCACCGGTTGGCTTATCGTTTATATAGAAATTACCTGCTGCATATCTTAAAGCCCTGCAGGCTGTTATCATTGCATATTTATCATTGCTGAAGATAGCTCCTGTAAGTCCATATGGAGAGGTTTGGTCGCACAATGCAAGAGTTTCTTCAAACTTGTTATCATTGTAAATATAGATAGTCATAACAGGTCCGAAGATTTCCTCTTCCATTGTTATGAAATTAGGATTTTTGGTAACAATAACTGTAGGGTCGATATAATATCCCATTGATTTATCACCTTTGCCACCTGCAATAATTGCGGCTTCATCTGAAATATTGGCCTTGTTTATATAAGTCATTATCCTGTCGAAGGATTTCTCATCAATTACTGCATTGTGGTAATTCTTGAAATCTGTAACATCACCTGTCCTGATCTCTTCGATCATTCTTAAAATATGATTTTTTGTATCATTCCATAAAGATTCCGGAATATATGACCTTGAAGCGGCGGAGCATTTTTGTCCCTGATACTCGAATGAACCTCTTACAATGGCAGTGGCAAGTTCAAGCGGGTTGGCTGAATTATGGGCAAAGATGAAATCTTTCCCCCCTGTTTCGCCTACCAGTTTAGGATATGATTTATAGGTTAAGAGGTTTTCTGAGACCTGTTTCCAAAGGCTGTTAAATGTATCATTTGATCCTGTGAAGTGAATACCGGCAAGATCGCGGTGTTTTAAAACAATATTGCTTATTAGTGCACCAGAGCCGGGTACAAAGTTTATTACCCCAGCCGGCAATCCTGCTTCTTCGAGGATTTTCATAAGGTAATAATTTGACAGTAGAGAAGTTGTAGCAGGTTTCCAGACAGTTGTATTTCCCATCAGGGCAACACTTGTATTCAGGTTCGATGCTATTGCTGTAAAGTTGAAGGGAGTTACTGTATATACAAATCCTTCGAGCGGACGGTATTCGAGTCGGTTGATGCTTTCATTCTCTGACAGAGGCTGTTCCATGTAAATCAGGGAAGCAAAATATGTATTGAACCTTAGGTAATCTGCAACCTCGCATGCAGAGTCAATCTCAGCCTGCAGAACATTTTTCCCCTGTCCGAGCATTGTTGCTGCATTTATCTGATAACGGTATTTTTTTGAAACAAGTTCTGCGGCTTTTGCCATAATCGCCCCTCTTTCCATCCACGAGAGATTCATCCATTCAGTTTTAGCGTCAAGGGCAGATTTTATAGCCAGAGTAACTTCTTTTTCGGTGGCCATGTGGTAGGTTGCCAGAACATGATTATGATCTGTGGGCATCACAACTTTCCCGGTTTTCCCTGTCCGGATCTCTTTTCCGCCGATAATAAGCGGGATATCCACAACCTTGCTTTTCTGAAGGTTTAACTCTTCTACAAGTAA
>JFJP01027324.1_pt1 | contig 32621 bp, 32 predicted proteins | sample 431651 | NCBI WGS metagenome assembly JFJP01 (sample SAMN02602958, study PRJNA72255) | Microbial mat metagenome, whole genome shotgun sequencing project. | biome: fresh water; feature: sink hole; material: water; isolation source: purple microbial (photo- and chemosynthetic) mats found in... | reverse complement strand
GGAGAAAAAAATTTATTTTTTATTTTCCTAATCGTTGAATTAATAATCCTTCTCAAAAAACAAATCGAAATAACTTTGATTTCACTGTTTTTAAAAAAAAATGTGAGTGATTCATGATTTTTTTGTCCTTCTAGTTTAAATCTTTGAATTTTCAAACCAAAAAAAATTTATAAATTTTTTCACAAATCCTAACATTTAATGTCTTCTTCATACCTGAAAATTTTCACTATTTTTCTCTCATTTTTATTTCTTTATGTTTTGTTTCAAATCTATTCATCTTCTGACAATTCATTTTTGCCTGCTGAAGAAAGTTTAATGCATGAATTTCACAATTGGATGAAAAAATTCAATAGGACATATTCATCTAAATTAGAACACGACCTCCGATTTGAAATCTTCACAAAAAATCACAAACGAGTCCAAACTCATAATTCCCTTAATAATCATTCTTTCTTCTTAACCTTGAATAATTTCGCTGATCTCAATCCAAAAGAAGCAGGACAAAAATATGCCAAAAGCCATTACCATGACGAAACTTTTGAGCCTCAGGTTATGCAATTGGATACTTTCTCTTTACCTGCTTCTGTTGATTGGAGGACAAAAAATGCTGTTAGTAAAATCAAAGATCAAGGTCATTGTGGAGCTTGCTGGGCTTTCGGCACAATTGTAAGCCTTGAAGGTCTTAATGCTATTAAAACGAATCATTTGACTGAGTTTTCTGTGCAACAACTTATTGATTGTTCTCACAATGGGCCGAATAGTGGATGCGCTGGAGGTGATCCAGTCTCTGCATTTGATTATATCCGTTTGGTGGGAATTGAAAAAGAATCAATATATTCTTTCAATGAATCTGAAAATAAATGCCAATCAAATTTAAGTCAAACACATTATCAAATAAAAGGTTTTATCCAGGTGAAACCAAATGACAGTGATCAATTAGCAGCTGCAGTCGCTCGTCAACCTGTCACTATTTGCATAGATGGAGATAATCCAGACTTCTTAACCTATGGAGGTGGAATTTTTAATAGTTCTTCTTGTACAACAAACTTAGGACATTGCCTTGCGATTGTTGGTTATGGAAGTGAAAAAGGAGTTGATTATTGGATAATCAAAAACTCTTATGGTGAAGATTGGGGAGAAAAAGGTTATGGCAGAATGATTAAACAAAATGGAAAAGGACCTGGAATATGTGGAATCACATTAGAAGCAATTTACCCTGTTTCATTATAAACTAATTAGAACAGATCATGCTGTTGCAAATATATTAATTAAACATATTTCTTCATGAAACATCATTTTTTAAAAAAAATTCACTCAAAAATCATGCAAATTATTATTTTTTTCTTTAAAAACTTAGGTTTTTTATTTAATTTCATTTTTTTTTAATTTCAATCTCTCATTTCTTTTTGAATTAAAGTCGTTATCTTTTAGTTAAAATGAAAAATTCAGGTCATTATGCTTCTTCCTCTATTAATATTACAAAAAAGAAGAAGTCAGATTCTCCTTTAAAAAACGAGCATAGCATCCATCACTTAGACCAAACAAATCTTTCAAGCCTGAAAAAAATTAATTGTCTCTATCATAAAGAACAAAATATTACAAATTTTTGCAAGGCACCTGATTGTTTAATGCCTTTATGCCCTGAATGTGTGAAAATTCATACAGAAGATCATACAAAATTGGGAAATTATGGAATCTATGAAACCATCGAGGAGACATGGGGTTCTATTTTAAGAGAAATTGATGAAATTGAAGATAATTACAGTAAGACTAAAACAAGATTGCAAGGCCTTCAGCATAGTAATGAAAATGCAAAGGCGATTTTATTGAGTCATTTGAATGATTCAAAAAGAAAGACCATTAAATTTATTGAAGATTTTTATCGAGGCATTGAAGGCGAAATCAATGAGGAAAATTCAATTTATACAAAGGATGATTTAATAGGAATGGAATTTACCTATTCGAAAATAATGGAAAGAATGCAGGAAGTAGAAAAGTTTCGCAAGAAATTGCGTGGTAGCAAGTTTCTGAAATATTTGATAATTTTCAAATCATCTGAAGTGGTTTCAGAACATTTAAACTACAATCAAGAAATTGACATTTATATCAACCAAATGAATAATAAACAAGCTTTTTTAAGGGATGAGTTGCAACCCACATATGCATTTAATTTCTTAAGTCAATATATCTCTCTTGAAAATAAAAGACAAAACAAAACGAAACTTAAAGAGCCAATTTTTCAACAACAATCTCTTCCATATTTCAAAGAAAAAATCACTGCTGCTCCACCTTTTAATTATTATCCTCAAGAAATGCCTATAAAACAATATAGTGACCCTCAATCCCCAAATCGTTACAATCCCATGATTATGAGAGATCCCAATAAAATGATTTCTCAAATGAATTCTTCAGGAATGGCTCTTAATTATGAAAACCCACCACCTGTCTTTCTTAATAGACCAATGCCTCAAAATTATGAAAACCCCCCTCCTCCTTATTTTAACAATAGACCAACTCCTCAAAAAAATTTGTTATCTCCAACAGTCATTTCTCCACAAAAAGCCAAAATCTTCGGAAATCAAAATCCATTAAATTTGGGACTTTCTGATTTTAATAGCCCTTATTCGCTGAAGCCAAATCTCAACAACTCAAGCAATAAGGCCTCAGGACCAAATGAACATTTAAATGTAAGAAGTCCCTTTAAACCTTTGGGGAATGTGGAAGGAATGAGCCAATATCAACCAGAAGGACTTCAAGAAATGTATTATTTAAGGCCGCCTTCTAATCCATGGGAATAAATTAAATAGAAAAAAATGATATTTAGAAAAATTCTTTAAAAAAAAATTAAATAAAGAAAAAAAATAAAAATGATCAAGAATCTAGATCAATATCCATCTAAGTTATTTGAAACTTTGGATCTCCTATCTTATTTGACAGCCGATGCGAGTTCTTTAAAGATCGTTTTGCCTGGAGATGTAATTACGACGGAGCAAGGATTCATGCAGTAAAATTTGTTGATATTTATTTTTTATTGAGAGAAGTGGTCATGGAACTTATGAAAAAGAAGGAATTATATATTCAAGTTTAATGGGAACTATTGAAAAAACAGATAAGTAAAATTGTATTTTTTAACTGGATAAGATCAAGATCATTATTAGATTGCTTTTAGTAAATCCTATAAGAATGAAATATCAAGCAGAAGTAGGAGATGTTATTATTGGAAGAGTTCAAGAAGTTCAAATAAATTAAATTAGTTTATTTAAAGTATGAAAGATTGCAAATAAAAAATGGATTATTGATATTAATTCAAACACTGAAGCTTCTTTGCATTTGAATTCAACGTATTTACCAGAACAAGTTTATTTCATTATTTTCGCAATAAATTACTATTATATAAATAAAGAGGAAAAAAACAGAAGAAGATGAGTTAAATATGAGAAATATGTTTAAGGAAAATGATCTTATAACTGCAGAAGTACATTGTAATTCTTATCATAAAATCAATTTATTTAAAAAAAAAATACATTTATTTCTTTTTTTCCGAAAGCTGTGAATAACGATAGAACCATCAATTTGCATACAAGATCTTTAAAATATGGAAAATTAGAAAACGGAATTTTAGCTTCTGTTCATAATAAATTGGTATTTAAAAAAAAAGAAAAAAAGAATGATAATATTTTAAAAAAGTTAAGAAGACAAAAGCACCATTTTGTGAAATTAGATTGCTGTGTTTTTTTGATTTTGGCACATAATGGAAATATTTGGATTTCAGAAAAAGAGAATAATCAAAGCAAAGAAAAAGAGAATAATCAAAATAAAGAATTAGAAAATCTGAAAACAAATGAAAAAGAAAAAATATCAGAATTATTGGAAATCAGGGAAAAAATGGCCAAAGTTTTTATAAAAAAGAATATGATTGGAAATGTTTTATTTTTCTTTAGATTCGAAACATTGTCAAGCTTCTCAACCTTGAATCTATTGAAATTACCATCGATATGATAAATGAAATCTTTGAAATCTGCAAAAAAAATGGATTAAAAGCCAAGTTTTTTACTTTTAACGATTAATATTCTAAAATAATTTTGTTTCTACAAAAGAGAACTATTATCTAGAGGAAAGCAAATGCAGATTTTGGGTTATTGCCGTAAAAAAATAGAAGAAAAGATTCCAAAAGATCTTAACAAATTAACGAAACCAGGCGATTATATAAACTTTGAATAATTTTTTTTTCATTTTAAATTTATAAAAAAATCGTTGCAATTTTTTCAAACTTTGATAAAAAAAAAAAATGAATCCTCCTTCAAATTCCTATGCCCTCTCGCAGCCTTTCATGGCAGCCAGACTTGTGCAAAATCCAAAAAATTCTCAAAATCCTTCTCTTATTTCGAAACCAGATGAGCCTATTCAAAAACTGGAAGAAGTGACTGAGAAATCAGACGCTAAAATGATAAATGACTCTGCGATGAAAGATGGTCTTCCTTTTGATGAACTGGATAAAAGTGCTTCAGAAAACAATGAGTTTCAAGAGTTATTAGATATCATATATGATAATAAACCAATCAATATTGTGTATGGAAAAGAGAGAAGAACTCAAATGACACCTGCAATTTTAATAGGAAAAAAAGATGTAATTTATGAGCATGAAATACCTTCAATTGTCCGCAAGAGTAGTGAAGAAGGTTATAAAGATATGCTCGAGCTTAATTTTAAACAAGCTATGATAAATTTCAAAAAATCAGAAAATATTATTCTTGTAAAAAATTAATTTTTTTAAAATTTTTAACACTTTTTAAAGACTTATATGGTGAATAATGGCAAACTTCATCAAGAATATATTGTTCACACTTTTGTAAATCTCGGAGTTTGTCTCTATAAGTTTGGATTTTTAGAAGAATCTCTTGCGCTTTTTGAGAAAAGTATTATCAGTTTAAAAAACCCATCAAAGAATAAGCCTCTGCATTACAATGCTAATTTTAATTATAATTCCAATAGTGAATATTTCAATGAATTGACTAATAAATTGAAATACAAAAGAATCAGATGCAATCTGCATATGCAATGTTGTCTCATTCTATCTGAAGCTGAAAAGTAAATAGAAATAAATTAAAATTAATCAAAATTTGATTTTTTAGACATGAAGAGGCACTGATTCACAGCAAACATGCAATCAAATTAGCATTCAAACTTATAATAGACACAATTGTAATATGTTATCACTTATACATTCATAACAAAAAGAATTCAGAATCAGAAAATAAAATGCAAATTTTAGCAAATAATAACAGAGCCAGTTTCAAAATCAAAACCAAAGAAAACAAGAGCAGAAAAACTAAAGAAGTAAAATCAGAAAATCTAGAAGAAAATGACACTTTAAATAATAATAATGAAGAAATTATGCAGCAACCTTTATCCTTTAAGCAAATCGACGAAAATCATTTGATTCCAAATCTGAATGACTTATATAATAATGATTATATAGTCAAATTGTTGCCGATTTTATTTGAACTTTTAAAAAGAACTCAAGACGCCCAACAAGATCTTCTGACAGACAAAAAAGAATTTATAACTAATGTTTTGAAAAAAGCTTGTGGGGAAGGATTTGTCTTGGAAGAACCCAATGTGAGAGTCATATTCGATAGCATTGATCCTTATTTAAATAGACTATATCGCTGCAATATTTTGACCTTACTACAAATGCAACCATTGAATTTTGCAGAGTTGGCTCAAACTACAGAAATCAATGAAGAGATCTCTCCGGAAACTGTTTTGAACAAGGTTAGAAATTTTTGAAAAAAAAATAATAACAAAAATTTATCGAATAGATAGCGAACTTAGCATTAAGTTTTTATTGTGCATCAACAGAACTTAGGTTTATGGAAGAAAAGAATTTTGATATGAAAGCAGTCAATTCGATTCTAAATATGGATTCGTATTAATTTATTAATTTATATATAATTATTTATAATGATTATTTTTAGTGAGTATTGGTTGGGAAGAAGCCTTGAAACTGTCTATGTTTTTTTACCTAATGATACTCCTTTTGCAATTCAAATCATAAGTGTGTTTTGCAGATTGCACTTAGCCTCCAAACAAATAATCGTAAATTAATTTTATATTTTATTCTTTTCTAATTTTAAAATCATTCAGCCTGAGGATGAGCCAATGAATGATTGTTATAAGTTAATACTTCCATTAAAAGGTGGAGTCAAAACATCTTATTTTATACCTCTTGTCAAAATCAAAAGTTCTGTCCAAAACAAAGAAAATAATAAAGAAATGACTATCAATAATGAGAAAAACAGGTTTTTTTTTTTTTTAATGAAATTAATTTTTATATTTTGAAATAAAGTTCAAAAAATGTAAATATTAATAATTCAAATCATATTAAACAATACTTGAAAAACTTTTCACAAATGAATGCAGGATTACAAGCGAATGCCATCTTTCCAAAGAAATTAAACAACTCCCTTGGACAAAAAAAACAAGAATCATTAACCAATCTCGAAAAAATTTATATGTCTCGTATTATCGTACCCAGAGTCCCACAAATGCAACCTATTTGCCAAAGCTATAAGCCTGCAGAAGAACCCTTACTAAGAAAAATCTCATCCTCCAAGAGCGAAGAATTTTCCAATAAAAAAAGCAGCTTTGTATCAAAATTAAAATCCAAAATTAGAAAATCCAATACTCCAAATACAGTTGGAAATGATGAATTTAATCCTTCAAAATCCTATAAAAATGTTTATAATAACAAAAGCACTATGAAAAGATCTGCATCTTCATCGAACAAATCTCAGAAAAAAGTGAATAATAATGTATTTGGAGATGGAGATTATTTAATAAAAAGAAGTAACAATTTTGTATTAGCAAATCAAGAAGGAACTTCTAATAGCATTGAATTGAAAAATTTGCAAAACTTCGGAATTCAAATCAATAACAACATTAATGTAATCATCAATAATAATTCTAATTCGAACTCAAATGAAAATACCAATCTCATTAAGCCTTTGACTAATGAATTAATAAATAGTAGCAATTTAAATGGACTCATTAATACCAAAATCGTGATAAATGGAAAAAAAATGAAGAATTCAACAGGTTTCATGAGTAAATCAAAACAAAAATTCAATAAGATCAATAATGTAATGGCAGCAATGGCCAATGAAAGAAAAGGGTCAAATAAAGATGAAAAAATCTTAATTTTCCCAACAGATTATTTAAAAAAGCTCTCGTTAAAAGATAGATCTCAATCAAAGGTCGATGTTCAAAGGGGCAGAGAAAATAATTTTTTGACAAAGGAGGTATTTAGCAAATCCTTGAACAATTTAGATATTAAATAAATAAATAATTTAATTAAAAAGTTTTTTGTAAAAAATTTTTCTTCTACCTCAAAAATAACAGAAATTTCAAAATTGTTATTTTATAAAAATTAATAGATAAGGTTTTCAAATTTAATATAAAAATTTAAAGAGATTTTTTTTAATTAAACAAAAAAATTCATTTTTCTTTTGTGTTCTTATATATTTTTAAAAGGAATATTTTCAATGTTTAAGTCAGATTTACTCTTAAATTGATTCAAAAAGTTCAAAGTTCAAAGCTTTTTGTTATTTATTGTTTACATTTTGAAGAACACAATTTTGTTGGATTATTTTTCGTTCATTTTGAATTTTAAACTTCAATTTTTCAAAATCAGTTTTTACAATTGAATCTCCTTGATGGAAGAAGTTATAATTGAAGCTCTAATATTAAAAAAATGAAAGCCAAATTAAATTACAAAATGAAAGGTTTCTTTCTCTTAATTATATGATTTCATTTATAATCATTTTTATTGGATTTAGTTTAATTTCTGCTGAGAAAATCTGAATGTTCATTTGTAGTTCTTTCATAAGCGTCTCTTAATATATTCAATTCAGTCTCAACAGAAGTTTCTCTCAAACTTGGAGCTGCACCAGAAGATTTCTTCACAAGATAGTCAATAACAATATCAAGCACTTCTCCTCTAGCAGATGCCGAAGCTGCATATTGTGTGATTATTTGAAGAACTTCAGGTGAGCTAATATCACCATGAATGCTTGAAGAAATTTCCATATCTTCTTCATTCTGGGGTTTAGCACCTTCAGCAGGCGTCCATACGAAATCAGGATGTTGATTGTGGAGCCATTCTCCACCAATGATAATGTTTTGGTCATCGAGTTCTAAAGTAAATACATAATTTACTTTCAATTTTCTGTCAGCACCTGGAGGATTATGGCTTGGAGATGTCTCTGCAATGTATACAATATTCATGCTGACTCCCACAATATTAGTGGCTTTAGGATTAACCATCTTGTGAATGAACTTCAATACAGACTCATTACTTGTGCTAATTTCATCAACTTTAATTTTAGATGTCTCCAATGATCCTTTGGCATCAGTCAAAATATTGAAATAACTCATATCATAACTATACAATGGCTGATTCCAAACTTGAAGATCAAAAGTGGCATCAATGACAAAGCTCTTTTTCTGAATACCCATTCTGTTAGCTAAAATAAGAACCCATGAGCCTGGATTCATATCGAAACATGAATAATCAGTGATGAGGCCTGAATCTGGATCTTTTGGAACTTTTTTTTCATCGAGATCGCATCTCCCGCCAGCAAACAAATTCTCATATTGGCTTGAAGCATATTTCATTGAAGCTAAACCTCTTATATCGTCTGCATAAAATTTAATTTTAGTTTTGCCATCAGCAGCAGTGATAATTACATCATTTTGTGGTCTTGGTAATGAAAAAGCAGCTGGAGCCCATCCATGGCAAATACCCATCCATGATTCAACATCCCCATCAGCATTTTCATAGGCTGCTCCTTGATTTTTGTTGTTGTTCGTTAAAGTGAAAGCTTTGGTATCACCTACCAACAAATCATACTTCTCAGCAGATGAGAAATATGTGTTGACATAGTTTTCAAAATGACGAGCTTGATCATAATCTTGAGGTTCATGGTATTTGTTAACAGATTTTTTCCATGTAAGTGGATTGCCCTGTTCATCATAAAAACTGTTTTTCTCGTTATCAGCATATCTGACAGATAAAATACCATATTGAATAGGCCAGTATGTTGACGACCATGGCTGAGAACTCGCTTTACCTGAAGTTGGTAATTTGCTTAAATCTGAAATGAAGGATTGATCATTGAAAAAAAGCTCAGGAGAATCTCCTTTTCTCCAAGAACGACCTAAATTGCTATTTTGTTTTCTTTTGAAGTTCTTGCTTCTCCAATTTCTTTCAGCCATTCTAAAGTCTGGATTGTTTTTATTCCATCTTGGAATATAGACCGATTGATCATCATCTACAATCTCTTTTGAGATTTCACGATCGACCCAATTAAGAGGATCCTTCTTGATGGCTTTCCAATAGTCGATGCCATCGCAATGGACTATGGTCAGGCCAAAAACGAGAGTTAGTAGAACGATGATTTTCATTGTTATAAAAAATGATTTTCGATTAAAATTGATCTTTTAGTTTTTGGTATTTATAGCATTTTACTGCATTAAATTAATTCCAAAAATCATAAATGAATCAATAAATCTTTATCAAAAAAATTTATTTAATGAAAATTTATATTGTTTTTTTCTTTAGTACAATTTTTTTTAAGAAAAATAGAAGAGAGTTTTTAAAATTTTGTTAAAATCCCCAAAAAACAAAAAAAGCTTACACTCCAAAATCACTCAAGACTAAATTGAATTAAGTTTTATGAATAGATTTTAATTTAAAATCCATAATTTTTTGAGGAATAATTGATTTTTTTTTTAAATTATTCATTCATTTTTTGAAATAATACTATTATTTAAGAATAAACGATTATAATTTAAAAAAAAAACTCATTTTCGAAAAAAATTTAAATAAGTTTTTAAAAGAAAAATAAATCAAAATGTTTGAAACTGGTCAATGATAACAAAAAAAAAAGTTTATTTTAAAAAAATATCACTCCTTTTTATAAAATTTATTAATTTTAATTTGATATTAACAGAAGAAAAAAATTAATATTTATTTAAAAAATATTTTTAAATGAAACCGAATGAACTCGGATTTGATTCCCCAGAAAAACCTTTATATTATTCAACGGTTCTTCCAAGCTTTCGCTCGACAGGACTTTTCGATTCTAAATCTGGACCACCTCCTAATAATAATAGTTCCTCAAAAAATTCGAATTTTTTAGTTCCTATTCAAAATAAATCACATATTAAAGAAGCTGAAAACTATGAGTTAACCAAACTCAAAGCGGATTTTGAATATTTAAAAGAAGAATCAGCACATGAACAAGTTCGTTTATATCAAGAATTAAAAGATGCGAAAGAAAAAAACAATGATCTTGAAAAGAGGCATATGATGATGGTGAATGATCTTGACAAACAATCTTTACTTTTCAATGAAAAACTTCATGAAATCGACTATTGGAAAAACAAATTTTCGAATATAGAAGCATCTTTTTCACAAATGAACAGCGAAAAAGAAAAAATATCTAGGATGAATAATGATATAAATGAAGTTGCAATGAAATGGAAAGAAAAATATAATGAATTTGAGAAAGTTTATTTAGAACAGCAAAACCAATTCGAAGCTTTAAAAATCAAATATAAACGTTTAGAAAAGAAAAACGAACTCATTGAAATGAAAGAAATTTATCATAAACAAGAAATTTCAAATAATAATCTCCAATCTGAAAACGAAAAATTAAGGAAAAATTTCAACGAATTTGAATTAAAACAACAGAAATATATGGAAGAAATGGAGTCTCTCCAAAATGAGTTCAGTGAATATAAAGCAAATCATGATACAGCATTAGAAGAAACTAGAAATGAAGGAAGCAAAATGATACAAGATATGCATGTCGCATATCAAGAAGTTTTACATAAAAAGCTCCAGACAGAGAATCAAACAAAATATATGATGGATCAAATGAAAGAAATGTCATTGAAGACTCAAAAACAGGATGGAGTTATTTTAGAAAAAGAAAACAAAATTCTTGAAATGGAATTAAAATTAAATGAAGCCGAAAAACAAATTTCTGAATTAAATTTTTTACTCAACCAAAAAGATCAAAACTTGTTCAAAATGAAAACTGAGTTTACTGGGGCATCTGATAATAATTTTGGAATAAAATCTCAGACTGAAGGTCCAGGAGTCAGAATTTTGGAGGCAAGAGCTGAAAAACAGCAGGCAGAAATCCTCTCTTTGAAAAAAACTCTTGAATACAATGAAAAATTTAAATCAAATGAAAAATTTATTGAGACAATAAAGATCAAAGAAAAGGAATGTGAAATTTTAAAAGAGAAAATCCGAAAATTTGAATATGAAGAGCCGATAAAATCTAAGAAATTTGAAGCTTTAATAAATGATCTTAAGATCAAAATTGTTTTGATTTCAAGCGAAAATGAAAGGTTGCATGCCCTGATTAAACAAGTGAAAAATGACAAAGAAATTTCTACCAAAGAATATTTTGTAGAAACAAAAAATTCATTTCCAAATTATAAGTATGAAGGAAAATATGATTTTCAGAATAACCAAGAGAATGAAACAACAGAAACGAGAATCTCTGCTAGAGCAAAACCCATGTCATTTCCAAATTATAATTATGAAGGAAAATTTGATTTACAAAATAATAATGAGAATGAATCGACGTCTATCAGATTGTCTGCCAGAACAAAACCCATTCATGATCATAATCGTGAATTTCTATCTCCCACTTATCGAGATCAAAATATTCCTGTTGATTTTTATTCCCCTACTTATAGACCATCTAATCAGTCTGTAAAAAGATCTGTTTTAATTAAAGATTATGAAGAAAGCAACAAACAACTGCAAGCATTGCAAAATCAGCTTCAAGACTCTTTGCGCAAAAAAGAAACTTATTTTTCTCATTTCAAATACCCAAATTATCAGAATAAATAAATTAATTTTTATTACCTAAGATTTATTTTTGTTTTATTTTTAATTTTAAAAAAAAAAAATATTTGGTAGAAAAAAAATGTTATTAATTTTCATTTTTTATTTAAAAAAATAAAATATTTGGACTTTAAAGTGTAATTAATCTTCATTAAATCTATAGTTTGGTTGTAAAAATTCATCCATAAGATCGTTTTCTGATCTATTTCTGATTTCTTCATTTCTAATGTGAATAGTTGAATTCGCTTCTAAATTATTGATTCCTGGGTTGTTCTGAATTCTGTTTGCTTCTTCAAGATGAGGTTCCTGATGGTTCAATAATTGATTTAATATCAAATATTTCCTGTCAACAAGAGCCATTTCATTTTCAGTGAAGGTTGATCTATCATGTAAAGGGTAAAAAAGAGTCCATAATTGAGGAAGATCATAATACCAAGCCATAGAAAATAAAGGATTATATAATGTTCTTGGTTTTTCCATTGAAGGCGTATAATGATATGATGGATTCCATGAAAGAGCTGGCATTTCGAGAAAAATTATGAATAAAAGCAAAAAAAAAAGTGTTGCAAAAACCAAACAATAAAAAGCTTCATCATAAAATGCATATCCATTGAATTGGATATAAAAACAGAACATAAAAAGAAATAAAAATACTAATTTTGGGAAAAATTTCAAAGAAGTTCTCGTTCGAATAAACAAAAAAGAACCAATTTCCAGCACCAGAATCAAAATATAAAATTTCAGATTGATTCCCAAAGGAAAACTCCAAACAAAAAGCAAAATATCTAAAAATTCAAATAAAGACACATAGATGCAATAGAAAACGATCATCAAACCAATTTGAGAACAGAAAATCCAAACACATTGACTATTATTATTTAAATTAGAAGCGTGCAGGTAAATTCCCAACCAAGGAAAGGTTTTATATAAAATCTCTCTAAAACTATTGATTTGAGGGTGATCATATAACCGAAGAAAAGCTTCAACTAAATTCATCGAAAATGAAAACATAATTTTATATAAAATAATACTTGTAGCCAAGATGAAAATGGGAATTCCTATAATTATGATTAGGAAATAAAGACTCGTTATATTCGATGCCAAAAAAAGTCCAAAAATTATTCTCATGATGCCAATAAGCCTTAAAAAAAAAGCGGAAAAAGGGTTTTTAAGCCAATCAATTCTATCAATGTGATCTTTAATAAACATAAGATGAGATCTTGATGAATGATCCATTATTGAAATTTCTTTTAAGCTGAACAAATTAAAAAAAAATAATCAAATGAATAAAAAATAATGATTTTTACTTGTCAAAGCCATATAGAATTTGGTTTATCAGGACTGGATTAAAACCAACTATATTATTTAGAATAAAATCTTCAAATAAAGAGTTCGCGAAAGTCTTTGGGTTTATCAACAAAGTCACATTCTTAAAACCATATTTATTTCTAAGAAAGAAATAAGGCGCATAAATTATTATAAAACAAAAACCTAGTAGTTTTCTTCAATCTTAAAACATTCTCATCACCTGCACACTCCAAATAACTATAATAAGAACCATTGTAGGTCTCATTTGTGATAAAATCTATTTTTTAAAAAAATATATATCAATTAAATAAACATAATAGACTTTTTGGGACGTCTGCAATAATAAAATTCATAATAAGATCATGAGGGATTGAATTTTTATACTGTGAAAGCAATTCATTATACATGGGTGCAATAAAATTGGAATTGCTTTTATAAAATCTGTCAATGTAAACAAAAATTGTTGCGAAAAACAAGACTTTATATGTTAAACAAAAAATTCAGAGGAAAAGTAAAAACCAATTCAAATACAAGAAAAAAATAAAGTTATCGAAATAAACAAACAAATTGAGCGGCACCATCTTATCGTCAAAATTTTTTGATGAATTATAAAGAAATTTTTTTCAAACTCCATTAAAAAATTGATTAAAAAAAAAAACTTATATAAAAAATTGCAATAAAATCATCTCATTCACTTTATTTTATATTATAAACTCATTATTCAAAAATTAACTCAAAACCTTAAAATTTTTATTATTATAAATTCTTCCTCGAAAAATGCAAATGTATTCAAATTCCGAAGAAATCATTGAAACGATGGCTTCAACAGTTCATTTATTTTAAAAAAACGCTCTCATTTTTTTTTTTATAGAATAACAATGATGAGCAAGAGCTCGAAAATAAGGATTTCAAAATAGACCATTTAGAAAAAAGGAGCAAACATCAGGAATTAGAGAGTCAAACTCAAATTTCTGAAGTAATTCAGTAATTAGAAACAAATTTAAATGATGCTATATCAGCTGATTCCATCAAAATGCTTATTGAATTAGAAAATAAATTATCAGAATCTGAAATAAATATTTTAAAATTAAGAGAAGATGAGCTTTCTATGAAAAAAGAACTTAATACAACAAAAAATGAACTTTTAACTTTAAAAATTGAAAATGATCAAATGAATCAAATGAAAGCTCTTTTTCTCAACCGAAGATCTTTGATCTCAAATAAACCCTTTGTTGACTTAAATGTGGTTCCGTTTGAAAAATTCCAAGAGCTTCAAAAAGAATCGGAAAACAAAGAAAAACTAATAATCCAGCTCAAAGAAAGTTCGATTGAAACAGTTTTAGAAAAGGAAAAGATAATTTATGAATTGCAGGTGAAACTAAAAGATTCAAAACGTCAAGAATTGCAAAATATTATTAAAGAATTAGAAGAAAAACTTCAATTAATGGAAGAAGAGTTAATAAAAACACAAAACTTGCTGGCTCTAGAAAAAGAAAAAAATGAAAGAGAAAACTCAGCGAAATTCAATAAAAATATTCAAGATATTATTGACATAAAATCAAAGGAAGCACAAACCTTATTGGATATGATCACAGAACAGGATGAAAAAGCTATCGATTTTAATAAAAAACTAATAGAATTTCAAGAAATTTCTAAGAAAACTGAAAAAGAAATCAATGTTTCAAATTCTAAAATGAACGAATTAAAAATCGAAAATGCAAATCTTTTAGAAAAATGTTGCGATTTTGAGGCAAAACTAATCTTAAAAGAAAAAGAATCATTTCAGTTAAGATCAAATCTGTTATCTCAAAGCAAAATTTTCGAAAAAGAAAAAGAAGAACAAGTTGATCATTCTTTTCAACTCGAAAAAGAAAAGAAAAAACAACTTCAATTACTCACTGAACTCAGATTTCAAAACAAAGCATTAAAGCAGAAAAACTTCGATTTAATTGAAACTTTTGAAGCTTTGAAACAAAAATATGAAGCAGAATTGAACGAATTCAAGCAAAAATATGCTGAAAATCTTGATAAAAAACTTACAATCTCCTGTTTTCAAAAAACCACACCCCATAAAAACAACAGTTTTTCTCCTCACAAAAGAACATTATCTCAGGAATTAGGATATGTTCCTACAGAAAATATGTTTTCCTTCATGGAAAATAAATTGGATGAAGCAAGTCCTGGAACCCTTGAAACTAAAATCAGATTTTCAGTCGATATCAAATCCACTGGTAATTTTACCAAATCCATAAAAACACAAAAAAAATCATTAATTTCACAAATCGGCCTTTTCGAAATCCCATCTCCAGAGCTGCAACCGTTAAAACAACTTAAAATGGCCGAAAATCTTTCCACTGTTGAAGATCATCAAGAAAGTGATTTTATGAATGATGATAGCCCTTTAAAGGAGGATTCTAAAAAATCAATTAGTTCAGAAAAAGAAGAGTTTGAGGAATTACGAATGGATTTGGATGAATATGAAAAAGAAAATATGCTGTTAAAAAAAGAGAATGATACTATGAAAATTGAATTGAAGAACTTGAATGAAAAATTTAGCAAAGAATTGGAAGTTTGCCAGAAAAGAGAAAGCCAGATAATGATTGATTTACAGAAAAAAAGAAAAGAAAACCTATTGAATTTACAAGTCAATTTTAAAGAAAACACAAATAAATCATTACAAGAAGAAATTGCTCGATTGGAAACTGCAATGAAATTTATGCAGAACCAATTTAATGAAGAGAAAAATTTTATCGAAAATGAAATAAAGGAATTAGAAAAAAAACAGATTGAAATTAAAATGAAATATGCTCAGGCTATGACTGAAAGAGATGCTATATATCTCGAGTTGAAGAAATGCCAGCAAAACCAAGTCGGGAAAAACCAAAATCAAATGACACCCATGAAAAATACATCTTTTTTCGACTTTTTATTTTGCCATGAATCATAATTTTTTCTAGTTTTAAATTTTGTTAAAAAAATAATAATAAAAAAATTAATTTCAAACTAATAATTAATACTAAGTAAAAAAACTAAAAAAACTAGAAAAATTCAGTCAAAATTAAAAAAAATTTGATTGAAAAATATAAAAATATTTAAATAAATTCAGATAAAATGGAGAATAACTTGTTAATAATGCGAGTCAAAAACGAACAAAACGAAGATGTAATCGTTCACTTGGACCCACGTTTAGCACTGATGTCGCAACCTCTAGAGGAGACCGAAAAGGATGAGGTAATCCCACTCTTAATTAATAAGAAAATTCTCGAAAAAATCGTTCGGTTTTATGAACTCTATAATTACTCATTAGATGAGCTTAGTAAACTGAATATTGAGATTGCAACTGACAGTTTATTGAAAAATCTTGGTGAAAAAAACTATCAATATTTTTCCGAATATATGGAAGGAGAAAATAAGATTAATGTTGATAAAATGAAGCCTTTAGTAGATGCATGTTATCAATATAATTTTCGTTTTTTATGGGATTTATGTCAAGTTGTGTTGGGCACAGAATTCTTTTGTGAAAGTAGTGAAAAGGGATTAGAAGATTTCAAAAAGAAATTCAATTTACCTGAATATAATGAAGAAGAAATTTATACGATAATTGATGAGAATAAAGAGGCGTTTAATTGCTTAAATGATATGTTTATGAAGTATTTAGAAAATATTAAAGAAAATGATGTTGATATGAATGAAATGAATGATAATTAAAGAGATTCGTTTTTATTAAAACACACACTTTTTTTTAAATTGAAAAGTCAACTAAAGATTAAAAATCATGTTTTGTTTGTTTATTTTATAATTAAAATTGAATTCTTTGTTTAAAATTGAAAAAAAGAAAAATATTCTAAATTCCCTAAAGGTTTTCTTTTCAAAAAAGAAACCTACTAATGAGATAAAGCCAATCTATGACTTGCAATTAAAAAAATAGATAAAAACTTTGGAGTTTGTCAAACAAACTCACAAAGCCATTCACAATAAAGCATGAGTGTTTATAATTCATTATAAGTTTCAAATGCTTTTCAGCACTTTTATACAAGCATCTGCCCCTCCGGTAAAGACATAAGGCAGATTTCTGTTATTTGTAACACAATGTACTGCTTCATCATATTTTTTTCGATGAATCTTCACAAAAAAATTCAATTTTAATTTTTTAATTTTAACAAACGAAACCAATAATTCTTGTAAACATTGGAATTTCCTCAAATCCCAAATTCTTAAACTTCCATCATGGCTGACTGATATCAGCTGATTTTGATTATTTTGGTTCATGGTTAAAGAGGTTACTGCATCATTATGAGCAGTGAAAGTTTTAACAGCTTTCTCTTTATTTAAAAAAATGAATGCAATTGAAAATTGTGATTTATTTGATTTGATTTACTTTCATTTAAATCAAATATTCTGATGCTTTTGTCTTCGTGAGCACTGATCAGACAATTCAAACCAGAATCCAATAAAATTCTTTTTTAAAGAAAATAATCAATAATTAATTTTTTAAAAAAAATAATACTTATTGGTTCTAGCGTCAATTGCTTCTGAATCGTATGAAAAAATACTTTTGATTTCGTTTTTTTCAGCGTAATCAAACAAAACCAAACTCTTTGCGTTGACAAACCCTGAACAAATTCCTTGGCTTTGATTTTCAAGCCATACACAAGAAGTTGGAATATCAAATATATCCGAAGGACAATATCTGAATTTGTTTAACATTTTCGGTGCAAACCCTTTTTTAAAAATCTATTATTTTTAGATCCTTAATGCATTTTACTTGTTTTGCAATCAAAAAATTCTAACTCATCATTATCTTCAAAGGTTTTCCAAATTTTTATATATCCATCTGAACTTGAAGACGCAAACAAATCCTAAAAATATAAAAACAAAAATTAATTTTCATAGAATCTTATTTTTTTTTTTAAAAAATAATTTTTTAATTACTGAAAAAGCATGAGGGTTAATATCCCATATAGATTCTTGATGAGCTTTCCATGAACATGCGCAAAAACTTTTTTCATCCATCCTCTTATTCAAATTATCATCTTCTTTTCTAGGAAGGGCATATATTCGAATAATCCCCTTTAAAATTAATTTAATTTTAATTTAAATCAAACTATTTATATTTACTTCAGAACCTCCAGAAAGTATCAAATTAGAAGGTATGTGAGACTGGGAGTTTGAATTTTGATTGAAATTGCTTATTGTAAAAATAGGCCCTTTATGATCTCTGAAAGTAAAAAATGGCTCAATCACAGCCGAATTTTCGAAAGTTCGATCAATATCTTTGATATCCCACAGTTTCAAAGTTAAATCCTCTGAAGCACTGATCAAAGTTGTTTTATCATTCGAAACAGCCAAACTTCTCACTCCATCAAGATGTCCTTTCAATGTGAATTTGGCATTCAGCTGTTTTTTTCTTCCAAAGTTTTTGATCTCACTACTTGAAGAAACTCCTTGTCTATATAGATGTGTTCCTCTATTTTTATCCATATTTTTATTTAATGGTTCGAAATTTTGAGCTGATTTGGTCAGTGGAGTATCTTTATTTAAGGTCTTTTCAGATTCTTTTTTTTTCATTGGATTTTTAATGATTATCCATTTTCTCCTCATTGGTGTGGAAATCAATTTTTGCCTTTGAGCGGGACTCATGAAAATATAACAATTAGCAACATTGGTTTTCATGAATTCATTTGGTTCTGTTGAGATTTCCAATGACTTTTCTGTTGTGAGGAAAGATAAATTGTCTTTTGATTTCAATGGAGCTTCTTCAGGTTTTTCTTTTTGATTTTTGACTTCATGGGATGACATTCCTGAAAAAGAAGCATTGGAATTGGAAATATTGGTGCTGTTGGAATTTGATTCAAAGATTGTCGGAGTTTTTTTTCTGGAGTTTTTTTGATTAAATAAGTGTTTGCTATGTTGACTTTGATTTGAAGCTTTGGTGCTTAAAACACCTTCCTGAATATTGACATGAATTGTCGTAAAATCCCTTATTAAAAATAAAGAAATTAATTAAATAAAATAAATTTTGATTTTTACGTTTTTTGTTCATGACTATTTGTTTCCACAATGACCAGAGATTTTGTATTGAAGGAGTTTGATTTTTGATGATGGAGTTTTTTTTTTTCTTGTGGCTGATTCTCATTATTATTTGTGGTTTTTTCTTCCTTTTGATTTTGTAGATCCTCAATGAATTTGCTTAAAATTTCTGAGTTTAAAGCCAGTTTAAGATAAAAAGTGTACCTTGAAATAAAAGGCGTTTTTTTAGTTTTATGAGTTGGCAAACTGAGTAAAAAGGAGTTCAAAATGTTATGGGATGATAAATTATTGATATTGCTGCATGAGGGAATGCTATATACTCGTTGGTGTTCTTTTGTTCTTTTCATAAGATAGATATTTAAAAAATAAAAAAATAAACAGAAGTAAATTAAAAAAAATACTTGGCGCGATTGCTCACAGCTTCAAATTCTTGAATCTTCGACATTAATTTTTTATTTATCTCGGTTTGAGTTCTGAGTTCATTTTCTAAAAATTGAATTTTTTCCTAAAAATATGATCAAAAGTTTTATTCAATGATTTAAACGGAAAAAATGAGGAAAAAAACCTGCATTTGAATTCTTTCCAAAATCCATACAGATTTGTTGCTGGAAAACTCATCACCAATGTTATTTATGGTAGAATGAAACTTTTTTTTTTTTTTTTTTTTTTAATTCGAGAGTTTATTATACATGAAGCTTTCATTCAAAATAATAAATTATTTTAAAGTTTTAGAAATTTCTAATGTTTTTTCCATTAATTTCATTTTTTATTCCTTTATTATGTTTTGGTTTAAGATCTGAACTTCCTAACCCCTTGTGCAGTTCTGAAGTGACTGAATTATGCCTGATATCATCCCCTGTTTTTAGAAAAGGTAACATATCTTTATCAACTGAGCTTGCGATTGTTATCATTTATACATCAATGACATGTCAAATTCCCTGTTTTATAAACCTAACATCCACCCTTGATATCACAATTACTGGATCAAATTTATATGCTTCTTCTATAATTTTGAATTCTAGAACTCAAATTGTTCTTACAGACTCCATAATCTCAACAAATGGGACAATCAGTATGGGAAAAGGATATACCACATTGCTACTACAAGGCTTCGGATTCTCAGGAATGGGTTCTACATGTGTATCATGGGAAGAATTTACTGATAATAGTTACGGTCCGAATTGTGCTGGATTTGATGATTTGGGTGATTTAGATAGTAATGAAATACAGGGAAGTGGGGGAATTAGACCTTATGAAAAAGGAGGTGGAAGAATTATTTTGAAAGCTTTGGAGAAAATAACTTTGAAAAGCTCTAATATAACTGCTTCAGGATATCCATCAGCTGATAATACAAGTTTATGTGAGGTTATTGCAAGTTTGCCATATTCAAAAGGGGGAACTGGAGGGTTTATTCTCATTGAAACAGAAGAAATAATATTTGATTCTGAAAATATTACGAGAATCGAAGCACAAGGAGGATATTATTGCGGTTTATTTTTTATTTTATATGTAAAATTTTAAAATAAATTAGATTTGGGATGGGGAGGATCCGGAGGTCGAATCAATATAAATGCGAAAAATAGTGAAACTGATTTACAAAACAATTTAATAATATCGATAAATGGAGGAAAGAATTTATCAAGAAATGAAGAATTATGCTCAAACGGCGCTAGTGGAACTTTATGTTTGAATAATCACTCAACAATAAAACTATTTATAAATGGCAGGTTTTCTCAAACATATACTCCAACAATATTGTCTGCTTCTAGAATTCATCTTATTGACGATATTTATGTTATAAATAATGCATTATGCTCATTAAATTCTTATCATTTGGATGGTGAAAACTCTGTGGAATATAAGGGAAATCATCTTCACATTGTGGATTCCAATTTTGAAGATTTTATGCATCTTGGAGAAAATATAACTCTGAATTTGAGTTTTAAATTTATAGAAATTCAGAAATCGTAAAATTATTTTCATTTATTTTCTAATTTTTAAAAAAAGAAAAGTGCTTTTACATCAAAATATTTTCAACTTCAGTGTAGAAAATCTTTTTTTATCTTCAGATTCAAGCATCAGCTTTTACAAATCTTTATATTTAACTGCAGATTTCATTACTATTGAAGGAAAAATAACAGCTTCTCACACGCCTTCTTCAATTTTGATGGTTCAAAGCACGACAATTTGCGTCAATAAAACTGCAAACATCTCAGACATTGAATACATTGCTCTTTATGCAAAAGAAATCTTCACTATCGGGGGAGTTATTCAATCATTTAAACAAACCTGCACTTATAATCTTTTTTCCAATAAATTTTTCTTCAATTTTGTGGATAAAAACGACAAAACGCTATCAATCAAAACTCAGTTCTTAAATTGGTCAAAACAAAGGAATCTAGCATCTTCCAATATTTTCATTCTCTTTAAAGAGCTTTTATCAACTAATTATACCATTATGCTCTTGAGTGATTATAGCATAAATTTGGATTCAGATAGTTCTATCAAAGGAGCTCGCATCGGTGTTTTTTCTCAAAATTTAACCCTAAAAAAAAAAGCTCAAATAACAACTACAGCATATGGTTGTACAGCGGATTCAGGTCCTGGAAAAGGCCAAAGTATTCTTCATGAAGAAAATTATTGCGGAGGAATGGGAGGATCATATGGTGGCTACAAAGGATATGGTTTAGGAGTTATAATAAGAAATCAGAGCTTAAAAGAAAGCGAATTATGCCAATCTTATGCTCGACAAATAGATAGCAAAGAGGAAAATCTGCCTTATGGAGGATTAGAGGATCCAAATTATGAAGGATCAGGTGGGGGAAGTGGTGCAGATAATTCCAAAGATAAAATTTTAAATAAAGGTGGCTCAGGTGGAGGAATCATTATTTTAGGAATACTCAATAACCTAACGAATAATGGTCTCATTGAAAGCAATGGGGAATCAACAGACCGTTTGTGCAAGAATACAACTGGACCAGGAGCTGGTTCAGGTGGCAGCATTCAAATATATTTGAATTTTTTGTCTGGGAGTGGAAATATAACAGCCAGTGGAGGAGATTCAGGTTTTTATTGCGGAGAAGGCGGTGGAGGAAGAACTAAAGTATTTTTCCTAAATTGGAATGATAAAAAATTGACGACCAATCTCACTGCATACTGGTCAGGAAAAATTCTTGTTAATTCGGGTCATCGTCTTGGAAATGATCCAACTTACTCCTTGGATATCAATAATTTTAAAGGAAGTTTAGGAAGTAAATTAATTATTTTTTTTTCAAATTAAATTAGTTTTTAATTTTTTATCATATTACAAAGATGATATTGGAGACGGGGAATGCAAAAAATGTGTGAATAAGCCTGTAAATAGTTTTTATGAAAAAGAAACGTTTGAGACTTCCGATTGCAAATATACATGCAAAGAGAATATGGATGCCAAAAAAAATCCCAGCTGTCAAAATGCATTTATTATTTATACACAATACATTTTGGGAATATATGGAGGAATTTGTTTTTTGATTTTACTTCTGCTGCTCTTAATTGGCTATATATATCAAAGATATTACAAATCCAAAAAAAATACAATTTATGATAGTTTGTTTAATTTGGAAAAAGCAACAGAAAAAATTTCGATTCCCTCAATTATTTCAGAAGAGCTGAAAAGAGATGATACTTTTACATTAACAGATCTTTTGTATCATGTGCATAGAATTTATGTTTATGGAACAAATAGATATGATAATCGCTGGTACATCAATCCTGAACCACAACAGGAAATCGAATATTTAGTTTCCATTGATAAATACAAGAAATTTGTTGATTATTTCAATAGAGAAGCCAAATGGAGTCGTTGTTTAGGTGTCATTTTAAGAATAATTTCTCTGTTATATTATCCTTTTTATTGGTTATTATTGCAAAAACTCAGGAAAACAAAATATAAAAATTTGTTATTATTAATAAAAATGCAGGAGTTCAATTTATGGAAAATAAGAGATCCAGATGATTTGGCTCAAATCAAAATCAAAATGAGTGTCAGTCAAGATTTAACTTTATGTTTTATTGATATTTTCAACTACAAAAATAGCTCTTTGAAGTATTTCACATTATCTTGTCCTTTTACTATAATGTTGGCAGGAGAAGGGAATTTCTTTAAGCCATTCAACTTAAATCTTTATGATCCATTTTTAAAATGTTTATATTTTTCAGTCAACAAAAATAAAGAAAATCAAATTAGAGATCGAGAAAAAATAAATGAATTTCTAGTCTCAGGTTTTTTTTTTAAATTTAATTTTAATTTTATTTTTTGATTAAAGCCAATATTCGAGACGAAAACAACAATCAATTACATATTTTTATTAAACGTTTCAATAAATTAGCAAGTAATATCGATTTTGCATCTTTGGATAATTTGTTTTTTACGTCGCTGGAAAATTTAGCTGAATTTGTCAGAATGTGGAATATTAAATTTTTTCAAAAGTTTGGGTTCAGAATTGATATTTTAGTTCTTCAAGTAAAAAAAAATTTATTTTTTTTTCTTTGAAAATTCAAATATTTATTGATTTAACAAATAATAATTATTTTTCAGCATTAAATTCAATATATCAATTTTAGATTCCAAAAGAGAAATTTTTGAATCAACAAAATAGTGTTACTCTTTTAGAAAACAAAGACTCCATAATGTTTGAAAAGTTTATCAAGGATATACATAGATTGAAAACATTCTATTCTTCCTATGATATAAGATTTGCTCTGTTTGTTTTTGATATTCAGCAAGATGTCAAAAAATTAGACATAGAAAAAATTTCTTTTATTTATGATGACGAAGAGGGTTTGCCTTGGTCTTCCAATATGCATAACAAAAGTGTGAGTTCTGAGGAAGATTTTTACACTATGAAGTTTATTTATGATAATTTTTTCTAGTTAACTTTTATTAGAGAGGAAATAAAACGTAAAAATTATTTCCAGAATCTGAAGTATCCAATGATTGATTTAAAACAGAAAAATTTTGTAGAATCTTCTATTAAAAAAACTGAAATGAAGGTGATGAAATTCATTCGAAGATATTTAGCTTTGGTGAGATTTGCTTTTATGTCCCATAAAAAAACCCGTTTTGGAAAACGAATCACCTTCTTTTTTGTGTTTTTGATCATGATACTTGACACAGTTATTTCTATTTTTTTTAAATAAAATAAAATAATTTTATTTTAGTTTGTGTTCATTGTTCTTTGCATTAATTTGACCCTTGATTATTATGAAGACAAATTCTTATTCGCTTTGCTCTATCCTGGGGCAGTTTTATTGGCCCCTGTTATTGGTTGTATTTGGGTATATAATATCTCATAGATCACATCTTATTGTTTAAATATTTTATTTAAAAGATTTCGAGCAATTCATACAGAATAGGGAAGATTTTTTTAATGTTCAATTTTATGTCTTTAATGAATTGCATCTTGAATTTCTTCATTTCGATCGCTGATGAAAAAAATGGGTTTATCCAATTCTCTTTTAAATCAACAACTATTGTTTTCAAAATTTTATTGGGTTATTTTGGATCCTCTTGGCTTCCACATATAAAAAAATATGAATATTAACCTTAAAAAGATTTTATTCAATCCCACTTTGATATTTAATTTGAAAAAAATTGTATCTTTTAATATTTTTCAACAAAATTTTTTTATCGTAACTTAAATTTTCTTGAAAATATGAAAATCAATGAAATTAGGAAATTGAATTTTTAAATGATGAATTCTTATAAAAATTAAAAGAAATATCAAGTACAAAATTTTAAATTAAAAAATTGAAATCACTGAACTGATAAATTTTGCAAAACAATTATGTAAAAAAACAGCACAGCCTTCGGGCGAGAAAAAAAATAAAATAAAAATAAATGATGTATTTTTTTTTTATTTACAAATTTTAGTAAGTAAATTTGAAATTCACTGGAGAATTTTTTTCATTTAAATCTCAAATTTTTCGTTTTAAATTGCAATCAAAGATGATAATTTTTAAGTTTCTCATTTGCTTCTCTTCTCTCTTTTTTTCTTTCTTTAATGCCGAGACCATCAGTTTGAACTCCTATCCTCAAATTCTTCTTTCATATTCATTTCCTAAAACTGATATAATCCAATTCACATTAGAGTCCAATACTCAAGGATATGTTTCAATAGGTTTTGGAACTCAAATGGCTGGAACAAATATTCTCATTTGTTACAAGTTAAACGGAGAATTTGTTGTGAAGGACACCACATGTACTGGTTATACAGTTCCAATCGACCATTCAATTCAGAATGTTGCCTTAATTTCAGCATCAAGAAATTCTACAAAGACGATTTTCGTTTTTGAAAGACTATTGAAAACTAATGATTCAGACGATTATACAATTGTCCCTTTTTCAATCACACCATTAATCTGGGCATATGGATCCTCAGATAGTCTTGTTAATCATGTTGCTTATGGATCTGCAAATTTAGTTTTTCAACAATGTGATATTTCATGTTTAACTTGTTCTGGTCCAGCTGCTTCAGAATGTCTTTCTTGCAATTTGGGAATTTTTTTATTCAATAACCAATGCAATAGTTCCTGTGATTCTTCTTGCTTAACTTGTTCTGGAAATTTGAATTCTAATTGCACAAGCTGCGCCTCAAACCATCAGTTAATTGACAATACTTGCATCGCAATTAACTGTAATAGTTCTTGCTTAAGCTGTTCAGGTCCATCTGATCAAAATTGCACCTCATGTGCAAAAGGAAAATATTTATTCAATAGCCAATGCTTATCTTGCCATAATTCCTGCTTAACCTGTTCGGGAGCATTATATTCTGAATGCTTGTCTTGCCCAGCCAATTCCTATCTTAATTTTGACAACTCTTGTGTATTGAATTTTTCACAGTGCCCATTGGATAACGATTCATCCTGCTTCAGTGTCCAATTAAACTCAAATCCTTTGATATACTTAAATTGGAGTTTTCCTTCTGAAGATTCAATAAAAATAACAATGGATTTTTACACACAAGGTTATATTTCTTTAGGTTTTGGAATGAATAGTTCTATGGCAGATGTGTGCATGATAAACAAGACTCAATTTTGCTTTCAGGGATTCGTACAAGTGAAAAAACAACAATTGCATTTCAAAGAACATTGAATACTAATTCTCTCAATAAAACTGTTATAGTTCCATTAAAAACCACACCATTAATATGGGCATATGGATCTTCTGATAAACTAAGCTATCATGGAAAAAATAATAGGGGCATATCATTTGTATCTTTCATCAAATGTCATTCCAGTTGTAAAACCTGTTCCGGATCCGAATCAAATGCGTGTCTTAATTGCCAAGCTAATGGCAATAATACATTCTATCAATTAAATAACGGATTTTGCATAATGTCATGTGATAGTGAATATATTATTGAAGATGGCATTTGTGTTTTAAGTTCGAACTTATTATCGGATCTGACTTCTGAATTGAAAATCTCTGATCGATTTTATATGTATTGGAAATTTAATTCAGACAGCATTACGATGGCCCTTAGATGGAATACGGGAGGGCATTTAGCCTTAGGCTTTGGAAAATCAATGGATAACATAGATATAATATCTTTTGAATATATAAATAATCAAATATCAATATATGATAGATGGTCAGATTCCAGAAGCACTCCTTCATTGGATTCTCAAATGGGCGGAAAAAATGACTTAACATTGCAAAGTTTCTTGAGCTCAGATTCTCAAGGATATACAATTGTAAAGTTCATCAGAGCTTTGAATACTGGAGACCAATTTGATTATATAATTCAACAAACAAATGTAACTTTTTGTTTGGCATTTTCTGATGAAAAATCAATGAGTTATCATGGATCAAATTATTATGTTTTTCACTTTGATTTTGCAGAAGGATTTAAAGGACAAGCTTATATTGAAGAAATTGGCAAAAGTGATTTGATCAAAGCTCATGGGATTGGGTTATTGATAATATGGAGCTTTTTAGTCGACATCAGTTTGATCATGATGAGATATTTCAAAAACATCAAGAACAGTATTAATATTCATGCCTATATTTTCTACATTTTGGATGTTTTTACACTAATTACTGTGTTTTTAGTCATCGCAAAAAGTAAAATTATTTAAAGTTTTTTATTTTTTATTGCATTTTTGATTAGATGGAAATACATTAGAATATATATTTAAGGTCAACAAAACTATAACTGCTCATTTTACTCTTGGAGTAATTGTTTTGAACCTTATAGTAGTTGAACATGTATTTGGCTTCATAATGAAAAAATCGATGGATTCACAATTAAAAAAAATTCACAAAATTATTGGTTATATGATTTACATCGTGGCAAAAGCTTGTGTTTTGACTGGAATTTGGATATATGATTACAAAAAACTCTTGTAATTTAAACGATCGAATATAATCTAATTAATCTAATTTTTAAAAATTTAGCATAGGATTTGCAATTTATTTTGGAATCTTGTTTATTTTTAGAGTGATAATGGAATTTTTTTATCAAAAATTCATTTCTAAAAAAAATTCACATATCGGAAATCCTATAAACTCTATCATCAAAAAGGAAAGCCAAGGATTATTGGAACTTCAAGGATTATTGAATGATTTAGCTACACATTCGATTCCAATATCAAAATTAGTTCAATCATATCCTGATTTAAAATGGTGTTTATTGAATGATTCAATTTATAATATAAAAGGTTTCAATCATATAGGTATAGAAAATATTAGCGAACATTTGTGTGGTATTTTTCTAATGTAATTTTACAATTGAAACAATTTAATTTATAAAAAATAGGTCGTGAAATAGGAAGATTCATTTTTGGAGTTTCTCCTTTGGAGCACATAAATATGAAGCCATTTTCTCATCTGGAATCTAAATATCTAAAAAATATTCTAGACAAGAGATATGTTGGCGAATACAAAGTTGAAGACGATAACATTTTTCAAAATATGTATTTAATAAATGAATAGTAATTTATTAAATTTCCTGTTTTATGATTTATTAAAAAGATCCTCAGAAGAAATTGATCCAAAGTGGATTATTAATAAAAAAGTCAAAATAACAGAATCAATTTCTAAAATAGAGTTTTCTTCTCCTTTATTTGCCATTAAAAATCATATGAATGGAGTGCAATGGTTTGGCCGATACTTTACTGTATAAAAACTTTAATTTACTATAAAAATTAAATTCCCGATTTTAAATAACTTTTTTAAAAAAATTAGGTCTCTTGCGCAAACTCGCCTAATAAAAAATTCAGATTATACAATGCTGTTCTAAGCTTCACAGATGCTAACATTATTTTTCGAACAAAATTAATCAGTTTTTTTGAGCAGAAAATGGATAAATCTCTCAATAATAATTCAAAAATCGTAGAGGAAATCCCATTAGTTTCTCAGACTCTCCCTCTGATTATAAAAAGATATGATTTTCCAGAAACATTATCTTGCATCATTCACAATTCAAATGATGAACATTTTGATCTTCATGGTCCTCATGTAAATTCTAAAATTTTTTTTGAAAAAATGTTCTATAATAAAAGGGAATTGGATTGGATTTGAAAAAAAATAGCAATGGAACCCATATAATTTTTTGTGGAGGCACAGGGATACTACCATTTATTGATTTGTTGGATTTCTTGTTGAAGAAAAGTATTTATCATATCCTCTTAACAACACTGGGGAAGACGATGGCAGAGCAAACTAATTATTTTAAAGAAGATTATGAAAGTGCTTTTGGATCAAAATTCAAAGTGATTTTATATGGCGCCTTCCAAACAAAAGAAGAATTTGAATATTTTGGATTTATTTTAACTCTTTTTAACATCAATAAAAAATACAATTTAAATTATTTTGATATGATTCTTAGATTCACTGATGGCACCGAACTTCCTGGACTTAAGATAATTAATTCATATTTCGACGATAATTTTTTCAGTTCTAATATTGTAGCGGATGAATGCAGCAAAGTTTTCATTTGTGGAAATCCTAAAATGAATAAATTAATTCCTGAAATTTGCATAAAGAATCAAATTGGGAAAGATAAAATTTATTTGGTTTAAATAAGTTGAGATTAGATGAAGGCAAATGTTGTTTGAAAATTTTTAAGCTAAAAAGAATTAAATTTTGACAATTAAAAAACTATTACAAATAGTTCATTAAACTTAAAATCATAAAATATTACAAAAAAACAAATTTTTTGTTTTGAAAATTTTATTTTTTTAAAAATCAATTTCTTTGTAATACAAAGAAAATTTTGATTTTTTATTTCAAATTTGATTTTCGATTTTAAAAATGAAATTTTTAATAATTCTTGAACATTTTAAAAAAAAATTATTATAATTAAAATAAAAAATTATTTTTTTTTTGATAAGAAATACTTATTTTCAACAATTATTTTTTAACAGAAACATTTTATTTATCAATGAAAACAAATGAAAGGTTTACTTCGATTGAACAATTCGAAATTCTTCCTGTTCCCACTTCTACCAAAAATTGCTTAGGAGTGGGCTCATTTGGAAATGTTAAATTAGCAAGACATAGAACCTCCCATCGAAAATTTGCTTTAAAAATAGTTTTTTTTTCATATTTTTATTCTCAATGAACAATTAATCATAAATCCTTTAGGTAAATTTGAAAACTTTGGAATGTGAAGCAGAAGTTCAAAGCATTCAAAGAGAAATTCGCATCCATTCAAAATTAGATCATCCACATATTATCAAATTTTTTGATAGTTTTCAAAAAGGTAATATAGTTACCATGGTTTTGGATTACGCTGAAAATGGCAGTTTGTATACTTTGTTGAGAAAACGAAAAAGATTCTCTGAATCTGAAGCCTTTGTTTATTTTTATCAAACTCTGAAGGCAATAGAGTTCCTCCATGATCATGATATTCTTCATCGAGACATTAAAGTATACTTCAAAATTTATTTTATTATTTTTATTGTTAGCAATCAGCCCGAAAATTTGTTGTTAGACAAAAATTTTACCATAAAACTTTGCGATTTTGGTTGGTGTGCTGAAGATATTAAGAAAAAGAGGTATAATAACTATAAACGAAGAATTCTTTATTTTATTTGAAGGTCAACGTTTTGTGGAACATATGAATATATGTCACCTGAAGTAGTATTCAAAAAACCTTATAATACAAATATTGATGTTTGGAGCTTAGGAATACTCCTGTACGAGCTGACTACAGGTTCCAGCCCATTTAGAGCAAAGAATGTGCAAGAAATCACCCAGAAATTTCAATCTCAAAAAGAAATATGTTTTCCTGATTATTTGTCACTTGACTTGAAAAATCTTATCTCAGGGATTTTGAAAATGGATTCTGAAAAAAGAATGACAATTAAACAAATTTTATCACATAAATGGCTGAAGAAAATGTACATCACAACTGGATATGAAGAGATGATTGGAGGAAAAATAACCAAAATAGCTAAAATTCACCAAAATTCTGAACACAAACCTATTTTATGTGAGTCAAAAACGACGAAAACAGAAGGAGAAAATGATTATACTGTGAAAAGTCCAAAACAAAGCAGTGAGCTTTCAATAACAAAAGTTAGAAGACCTATATTTTTTGAGAATAAAAAGATTAATGAAAACAATTTCAAAGAAAATTCAGCATATTATAATAAAACTGAATACCATAGATTTAGAAACAGCAATCATACAAATTTATCGAACGCAAGCTTTTTAAATAGGACGAATAACAATAATAATCTTTCCCTTTTTAAATCTATTGACAATTCAAAAAAACATAGGATTTTTTTGAAAGAAGAAAATGAAAAAAATCAAGGAAAAATTCTAAAAACTATGGAGAATCTAATGAGTCAAATAAATGCTTCAGATAACAAACTATGGAAAATAAAACCAAGCGAAAAGATTTTGACTCATAAAAATCAAAATGAAATGATCCAAACAAAGAAACAAAATAGATTTTTGTTTGGAGAAACTGAAAAAGATAAAAAAGAAAATATTCATTAAAAACTATTAAAATTATAAGCATCAAACTAATTATTATTAATCAACTAAAAATTCATTTTTTGAAGTAAAAAATAATTATTTCTTATTAATATTGATTGGAAGAAAAAAATCAAAAATTCTTAAAAAAAATCATTAGATTTAAATTTAATATAAAACATAATAAAAAAAATTTTGTCATTTTTTAAAAAAAAATTATCAAATTTTTCATTTTATTCAATTATGCATAAATTCACTACAATCTAAATACAAAATTTAAAATAAATGACTTGCAGCTCTCATGCCATTATCAGCATTAGATAAAAATTTAGAAAATTTACCAAAAAATTCTGAATATTTTGTTTTTTTTAGTTCAGGTTTGATCTTTTCACTCATAACTTTTGCGAAATTGATATCATGGCAAATTTGATCAAATTCATTTAAGATTATATCGTTTTCAAATCTGCTTTTAAGCTCGAAAAAATCACATTCAGTTTTATTTTTTTCACATAAATTCATTTCTTTTCCATTGTAAATAATTTTTACAAAATAATTTTTGGAGTTTTTTTCATTTAATTCGGAATGCAATTCAATTAAAATTTGAGAAGCATAAGTAGGATAACCTTTTTCACAATTTAAGCTTTCATCAGGTTTGTTGTTGAATTTGTTCAGAAGACATTCCCAATTTGATATATTTAAACCTACCATTAAAGGAGTCAATGTTAAATAATGACCACTGAAAAATACAAATTTAAGCTCAAAAGCAGGGTTATTAATCTTTTCATTCAAATAATATAGAATTTCTTTAAAGAGTGGGGTCCCCATGAATTTTCTTTGGAAATTTGATCCCACATCCACATATTGTCTTTCCAAATCTTTTATAAAAGTCATATTATCCCAGAGGTCTTTAGTAAGTCCAATTGGTAAAGGGTTGTTTTTGAAAATATCAGCATAAATATTGGTGGTTAACCGACTTACTCTTGTAATATCCCATGTGGACTCATCAGTTTTATTGATTAATTCCTTTATTTTTCTAAAGCTTTCAGTAAACATCTCATTGAAATCTGCATAATCTTTTGATTTTAACTGCTTTTCTTTAAGGATTTTGTACGTTAAGCATATGTTGGGATAGTTAAGAAGCATGTCTTTATTTTGATCTATTGAATGAATTTCTATTGGTTGAAATTTCCTTGGTAGTGCATCATGCCCAATATCTTGAAGGTTGACAGTCAGATTTTGATATGGAGGAACTGCAATATCTAACGGAAAATCTCGAGAAATTTCTAGCCCAGTTCCTAAAGGATATAAACCATATAAATGTGATGAGGCACTTTGTAAAGCTCGACTTGAGGCAGTTGATCTCACATAAAGCTCCCGACTATTATA